>Ga0187875_10000323_pt1 | contig 42562 bp, 36 predicted proteins | sample June2016WEW_17_1_2_FD_132978 | JGI IMG/M metagenome (GOLD analysis project Ga0187875, IMG submission 132978) | Peatland microbial communities from SPRUCE experiment site at the Marcell Experimental Forest, Minnesota, USA - June2016WEW_17_10 | ecosystem: Environmental > Terrestrial > Soil >...
AGTCGCCTAATGCCATTGTGTCTACAAAGCTACTTCGGTTTCATCTTTTGGGGTCCAGACTTTCACTTTTGGGACCCCAACTTTCATCATTTGCGCAAACCCACACCGTGAGTCTGATTAAGCTTGCCGCGCCACCATCTTGCCCGCGTCATCCTTCTCCACATAAGCCCAGGGCACCTTCGCATCATGCGTGAAAACCGTCAGCCATCTCTCCGGAATTGCCTTCGCGTAATACTTCTTTTTGCTCTCGATGGTCTGCAGCGGATAGAGGTCGAAGCCCATTCCCCAGGTGATGTCGATGTGCGCGATGGTGGGGATCAGGTCGGAAATGTAGCAGGCGGTGCAGCCGCCACTCTTCACGATTATCGCTTGCATGTGCGCGGTGTGGCCGGGAAAGGTTTGCACCGAAATGCCGGGAGCGATTTCCTCCCCCCCTTTCAGCAGCGTCATCTGACCACTCTGTACCAGCGGGTCATAGTTGTCCGAGATGTAGCTGATAGAGTCGCGCTCGCTGGGACGGTGCGCATATTGCCACTCGCCTTCCGGCGCGTAGTATTTCGCCCGCGGAAAAGTCGGAACGATCGTGCCGGCTCTATCCCGCACGGTATTCCAGCCGCAGTGGTCGAAATGCAGGTGAGTATTGATGACGATGTCGATGTCTTCCGGCGCGACTCCGCCTGCAGAAAGATTTTTCAGCAGCAGCGCGGGCTGGCCGTAGAACTTGATCATGCGCTCCGACAACCGGTTGCCCATGCCAGTTTCGACTAGAACGTTTTGCGTGCCGGTGCGAATGAGCAGCGAGGTGAGTCCAGCAGTCACATAATTCTCTTCATCGGAGGCCGCCTTGCGCGACCACATGATCTTGGGGATCACGCCAAAAAAGGCTCCGCCGTCGAGCGGGTACGTGCCGTCGGAGAAAATACTGAGTTCGAAATCGCCGAGAGTGAGGCTGGGCATGGAGTTAGTGTGCCACAGCCGGGGGGAATCATCGCCACGGATTTGCACGGATCCTCACGGATTTTAAGACTTTTTGATTACTCCATGAGAATCCGTGTAATCGGTGGCCACCGATTTACCGCTTCATTGGAACCGGTTCTTTCTCTCCCACGCGCTTGCTGACTTCGAACTTCATCTTCCCGGCTTTCTTGTCGGCATCCACGACGATGTGATCGCCGTGCAGAATTTCGCCGTCGAGGATCTTCAGTGCCAGAGGATCCTGCACCAGCTTCTGTAGGGCACGCTTGAGCGGACGTGCGCCGAAGTTGGCATCGTAACCTTGCGTGAAGAGCAGTTCCTTTGCAGCATCGGTGAGTTCGATCGAGATCTTGCGATCAGCGAGCAGTCGACGCACATCTTCAAGGCGCAGCTCAATGATCTTCACCAACTGCTCCTTGCCGAGAGGACCGAAGACGATGATGTCATCGACACGGTTCAGAAATTCAGGCCTGAAGTGTCCGTGTAACGCGTCCATCACCCGCTCGCTCGCCTTCTCAAAGTCCTCCGGCGTGCGCAGATTCTCGGCTTGCAAGTAACTTGAGCCGAGGTTCGACGTCATGATGATGATCGCGTTCTTGAAGTCCACCACGCGGCCCTTGCCGTCCGTGAGACGGCCGTCGTCCATAATCTGCAGCAAGATGTTGAACACGTCAGGATGAGCCTTTTCGATCTCGTCGAAGAGCACGACCGCGTAGGGCCGCCGGCGAACCTGCTCGGTAAGCTGGCCGCCTTCTTCATATCCCACATACCCCGGAGGCGCGCCGATCAAGCGGGCGACCGAATGCTTCTCCATGTATTCGGACATGTCGATGCGCAGCAGGGCACGCTCGTCGTCGAACAAGAATTCGGCGAGGGCGCGAGCCAATTCGGTCTTGCCGACGCCGGTTGGTCCGAGAAAGAGGAAAGAGCCAATCGGGCGTTTTGGATCGCTAAGGCCGGCGCGCGAGCGGCGAATGGCATTGGAAACGCGCTCCAGTGCCTGGTCCTGGCCGACGACGCGCTGACGAAGGCGCTCCTCCATGGTCACCAGCTTTTTCACCTCGCCTTCGAGCATTTTGGAAACCGGAATGCCCGTCCACTTGGAGACGATGCGGGCGATATCTTCTTCGTCCACCTCTTCCTTGAGCATGCGTAGCGCGCCCGTACCCTTGCCGTCGATCTTGGCAGTAAGCCGGGTCAGCTCCTCTTCAGCCTGTCGCAACAGTCCATACCGGATTTCAGCGACGCGCTGCAGGTTGCCTTTGCGCTCTTCGGCCTGCTCTTCAATCTTGAGCTTCTCGATCTTTTCTTTCAGCTCGCGGGAGCGGGCGATCAGATCTTTTTCCTTTTTCCAATTGGCTTTCAGGGCGTTGGATTTTTCGCGGATACCTGCAAGTTCTTTCTCAATGACGGCGAGCCGCTCCCTCGAGTTGGCATCGTCTTCTTTCTTCAGCGCCTGCTTTTCAATTTCCAGCTGAGTGGCTCGGCGCTCGAGTTGATCGATGTCGGTAGGAAGCGAATCGATCTGGATGCGAATCGAGGCGGCCGCCTCGTCGACCAGGTCGATGGCCTTGTCGGGCAGGAAGCGGTCGGAGATGTAGCGGTGTGAAAGCGTGGCAGCGGCGACGATCGCCGAATCTTTGATGCGAACGCCGTGATGCACTTCGTACTTTTCTTTCAAGCCGCGGAGAATGGCAATCGTATCTTCGACGTTCGGCTCTCCGACAAACACAATCTGGAAGCGACGTTCGAGGGCGGCATCTTTCTCGATGTACTTGCGATACTCGTTGAGTGTGGTCGCGCCGATAGCTCGCAGTTCTCCCCGAGCGAGCGCAGGCTTGAGCATGTTCGAGGCGTCGATGGCGCCTTCCGCAGCGCCCGCGCCGACGAGAGTGTGAAGCTCATCGATGAAGAGAATTACTTGTCCCGAGGAATCTTCGATTTCCTTCAAGACAGCTTTGAGCCGGTCCTCGAATTCGCCGCGATACTTAGCCCCGGCGAGCATCGCGCCGAGGTCGAGCGCGACTACGCGCTTATTTTTGAGGACTTCGGGCACATCGCCCGAGATGATGCGCTGGGCGAGGCCTTCGACGATGGCGGTTTTGCCTACGCCGGGTTCGCCGATGAGCACCGGATTATTTTTCGTGCGGCGAGAAAGAACCTGGACCACGCGACGGATTTCCTCGTCGCGTCCGATGACAGGATCAAGCTTGCCGCGGCGGGCCTGTTCGGTGAGGTCGCGGGCGTAGCGCTCGAGGGCCTGATACTTGGCCTCGGGATTCTGGTCGGTCACTTTCTGCGACCCACGGACGGAAGTCAGAGCTTTGAGAATGGCGTCGTAAGTGGCGCCGTGGCGGGCAAGGATCTGCTGGGCCGCATCCTGCTTAAGGTGCGTAATGGCGAGCAGCAGGTGCTCGGTGGACACGTATTCGTCTTTGAAGTTGGAGGCTTCTTTGAAGGCTTGTTCCAGCAATTTGTTGACGGCGTTTGAGAGCGTAGCCTGCGCCGCTTCTCCGGAAACTTTGGGAAGCTTTTCGAGCTCGCGATAAAGATCGCTAAGCACAGCTTGCGGACCGGCGCCGATTTTTTCGAGCACGGGCGAAACAATGCCCTCTTTGTCTTCGAGCAGGGCGGCGAGCAGGTGCAGCGGCATCAGCTCCGGATTGCCGTGCTCAGAGGCGAGGTCGTTCCCGCGCTGGACTGCTTCCTGCGCTTTTACGGTAAATTTTTCCCAACGGATAGCCATAGAAACTCCACATGGTGAACTAAAAAACTATGGGAGGCGGCTTGCTCCGCCGCCTCCCGTGATTGTAGACCATCGAACTTCGCTCGACCGGACAGCCCAGAGCGGCTGCCGCCACATGAGTGCTGCCAACTTATGCGGCTTTGCTCGGGGCTTTCGCTTCCAGGGTCTTGTCACCGGTCTTCTCACTGCCGACGTTGACCTTGATCTGCTTGGGCTTGGCTTCGGCTTTCTTAGGCAGAGTGATCTTCAGCACGCCCTTGTCGTAGTTAGCCGAAACTTTGTCGGCATCCACGGTGCTGGGCAGGGCGAAGGTGCGGGTGAAGCTTCCATACTGGCGCTCCACGCGGCGATAGTTCTCTTCTTTCTCTTCCTTCTCGATCTTGCGCTCACCGTGAACGGTGAGGGTGTTGTTCTCCAGGCGAATATCGATGTCCTTCTCGTCAATTCCCGGTACTTCGATCTTCAGGGTCACATTGTGCTCGTCTTCGTAGACGTCGACGGCTGGAGCGAAACTGGATGCGGTCAGGGACTCATCCCGGCCACCTTCGTTATAGGACTCGCGGAACAGGCGGTTCATGCGGTCCTGCAGGGTGGGAAACTCACGGAAAGGCTCCCAACGGGTAAGTACGGTCATGGCAATACTCTCCTTCTGTGCTCGTTTTTAGATTTTCGCGTACCCTAGCTTAGATGAATGTTAAGCACAAAGGAAGCATAAAATCTTAGTGTATTATTGTCAATATAAATATATATATTATTTTCTTCAACTTACATTCGCTATCGCGCATTTTAAGTAGGAAGTTTCTGGGATGTTGAGGAGCACTGGATGGTCTTTCGACTGACCCCGAACCTCAAGTAGGCGCGCCGTTCGGTGGGCGTCGTGGGCAGCGCTGGCCAGCATTTCGAGGAAGTTGGCTTGGCTCGCGTGGTAAGAGCAGGAACAGGTGACGAGGATGCCGCCTGGCTGGAGCATCTTGAAGGCGCGGAGGTTGAGCTCCTTGTAACCCCGCATGGCGGTGTCGATGTCCCGCTTGTTCTTGGCGAAGGCCGGCGGATCGAGAACGATCGTGTCAGAGCGTCTGCTCGAATTGGAGTAGTCCCTGAGCAGGTCGAAGGCGTTGGCTTCGATCCACTCGATCTCACGGCGATTCAGGGCCGCATTCTGGTCGGCGATTTCGAGCGCGGGACGGGAGCGATCGACGCCAGCGACGTGCGAGCAACGCGGAGCCATATGAAGAGCAAATCCGCCCTGGTAGCAGAAGACGTCCAAGGCTTCACCGTGGGCGTACTGAGCTGCGGCAGCGTAGTTTTCCCGCTGGTCGAGGAAGGCTCCGGTCTTTTGGCCTGCCAGGGCGTCGAAATTGAATTGGACGCCGTTCATGGTGAAGGTGGTGGAACTTTTATCTCCGCGGATAAGGGCGGAGGAGCGCTGCGGAAGTTCCTCGAGCTGGCGGACGCGGGGATCCACCCGCTCGATGACTGACAAGGGATGTAATTTTGCAGTTAACTCTGAAATCAAAGTGTGGCGCACCGTCTCGGCATCCATGGCCTGGGTAAGAATTTGCAAGGAGAGAATGTCGTTATAGCGGTCGACAATGAGCCCGGGCAGGAAATCGGCTTCGCTAAAAATCACTCGGTAGGCATTCGTGTCGCAGACGATGAGCTCGCGATACGCAATCGCATCGGCGACCCGTTGGCGAAGCAGGGCGGGAAAGTCGGTAACCGATTCACGCGAGATCAGGCGGATGGCGATTTGGGAAGAGCCGGAATAGAGAGCGCTGCCGAGAAACTGACCACGGGGGTCGGTAACATTGACCAGCGAGCCGGGGAGAACTCCGTCGGCGGAGACGATATCGGAGCGATAGACCCAGACGTGGCCGTCCTTCAGGCGGGTTGCGCCACGGGGAGACACCTTGACAGCGGGGACGGTCAACGGGACGGACGCCTTGGCCATCCAGCCATCTTAAACGCAGGAGTTCGCCAATGCGGTGGACTCGAGCTTCGAGCTTCGCTCGAAGGACGGCCGAGACCTGCCCTGAGTCTGTCGAAGGGGCGGCTGTCCACATCATCTTATATTCTTAAAGCTTCTAACCGGCGGCTTGTTCCGTGGGAACTGCGGTGGGCATTCCGGACTTGGTAGAAGCCCGGGAAGTCATTTCGTAGCGGGCGGCATCCAGGTCCGTGTGAAGGGAATCAAGGGCCGTCATGGGCATCTCGGTACCCCAGTTTTCCATTTCATTTTCCGACCAGCTTCCGTTGAGGCGGATGGCGCCGGTGATGTCCTCAGGAAAAGCGTGCCGATAATCGCCTTCGCGGATGAGGATGTCGCCGACGAGACGTCCCGTACCCATGTCGAAGACGCGGCGGGTGGCCTGGCCGTGGGCATTCGCCAGACAGAGAAAAACTTCGCCAGAGTTCTCAAACTCGGCACGATAGTACCAAGCCTGAGGCGCGTCAATTTTGGGATGATGGCGCCGCGAACGTTTGTGTTCCGGCTCGAGAGCTTGCATTTCGTTGGCGGGATTGAAGTACAGAACGCGCTGGCAGGAGTCGCAGACCACAGTTTGCTGGCCGGTACGAACATCGTTATAAATTTGAGGACGCAGCATGACCTGGCAGGCCATACATTTGTGGTCGCGCACTTCAGAGATGCCGCTGCCGCGAAACTTTGAAACGCGCTCGTAGTGGCGCAAAAGATCTTCATTCACGCCGGCCCGCATCTGGTCGCGCTTGGCGCGCCATTCGGTGAGCTGCTTTTCGTCCTCGGCCGTACGCTGGCGCGCTTGTTCCTTTTCGTTTTCGATCTCGACGGCCTGCGCTTTCAGGTCGGCCTGCGCGGCTTTCACCTCTTTGTCGCGGGCGTCGGCATTGACCATCAATTCGAGAATCTTGTCTTCGGTGGCGGCGATTTCCTTTTCCGCGAACTGGATCTCGTGCAGCAGCGCCTTGTACTGGTCGTTGGTTTTTACGTCGAGAGACTGGTCCCGGTACTTTGAAATCCTGCCGCGAAGATCGGAGATTGTGGTTTCGTATTTGCGGCGGACGGCTTCGTCGGCTTTGAGGGCGGTTTGCGCTCTTTCCAGTTTGAGCTTGGTGTCTGCCAGCTTGTGTTCGATGGCTGCGACCCGTTTAGGAAGTTCTGCGATTTCGTCCTGCAGGCGGCGGATGGCTTTATCCGCATCTTGCAGGTGCAGCAAGTTTTCTATTTCTGGAAGCATCCCGGCGACTCAAGCTCTGATTCTAACACGCGGAACGGCGGGTTTCGTATGGACCATCGCGGGATGGCGCGCGGGAGGGGTCCATGAGGTGTAAACTCTTTCGTTCCGCTTGATCTCACTTCCAGCTCCTGGGGCTATATTGTGAAAAAGTTTATTTTTCTCGCTGTGATCGCTGCCGCTTTGTCGGTCGCGTCATTGTTGGAAATGACAGTTTGGGCACAATCTTCGCCAGATCAATCTTCTTCAACCCCGCCTTCATCCCAAAAACCACTGACGATTGAAGCGATCTACGCTCCGGGAGGCTTGACGGGACGCGGTCCGGAGACCTTGGAGTGGAGTCCGGATGGCACGAAGCTTTCGTTTCTGCAGCGCGATGACGAAGGGGAGCACGGTGAGTTGTGGTGCGTGGACGCAGCCACGGGCGAGAAAAAGATATTGGTCAGTGCGGCCAAGCTGGCCTCGCTCGCGCCCGACTATAACAAGGTAAAAGATGAGCGCGAAAAGGAGCGGCTGACGCGGTATCACGTTGCAGCCTACCTGTGGGCTCCGGATTCGAAGCGTCTGATTTTTGATTCGCAGGGACAGCTTTGGCTGTTTGATCTGGCGAGCGGCACCGCGGTGCAGTTTACCGCGGCAGCCGATCCCAGTGGTGACCCCAAGTTTTCTCCCGACGGCAGCCACGTTTCGTATGTGCGGAAACACAACCTCTTTGTTCGCCGGGTGAATGGTAACAACGAGAGGCAGCTTACGAAAGACACGAAGAATGATCTCTTCAACGGCGACATCGACTGGGTGTATGCGGAAGAACTGGCGGTGCGCAGCAACTATTTTTGGTCGCCCAATAGCAAGGAGATCGTCTTCCTGCACATGGATGAAACCAAGGTTCCGACCTATCCCATCTCCAACTTAATTCCGACGCATCCCACGGTGGACTATCAAAAGTATCCGGACGTGGGGGATCCGAACCCGGCGGTGAAGCTGGGCGTGTTGGATGCGGACAAGGGTAAAGTCCGCTGGATTTCCCTGTCGGACGATGCGGAAGCTTATATTCCGCGCTTTGGCTGGGTTGGCGATGGAGTGATCTGGGCGGAGGTTCTGAATCGCAACCAGGACAAAATGGACTTGTACTTTGTGGATGCGAAATCCGGGAAGTCACGGATGGTTCTAACCGAAGACACGCCGGGTGCCTGGTTCGACTTCGAGCATCTGGAGGTTCGCTTCCTGAAGTCCAGCGGCGCATTCCTATGGCCGAGCTGGCGCGATGGCCACATGCACCTCTACCTCTACAGCTTCGACAAGCAAAACCCGATGGGTGCGGACGCAAAGCTGGACCGTCCGCTGACGCAAGGCGACTTCGAAGTTTTGGAAATCGAGGGAGTGGACGAAGTGGCGGGTACCGTGTTCTTCTCCGCCAACCCGGGGGACCCCAGGCAGCAGCACATTTGTTCGGTGAAGCTGGACGGAACCGGGATGCAGCAGCTGACGCATGAAGAAGGAATGCATTCCGGCAAGTTTTCCGACGACGGCAAACATTATGAGCAAACATTCATGGGGCCGTTAACGGCGCAGCATATGTCTCTGTGCACGATAGGTGCGGCGTGCGCCCCGGTGTGGCAGGCGCGCGATGAGGTGGCGGAGTACGGCTTGCGGGCCCCGAAATTCCTGGACTTCAAAGCCGAAGATGGAACAACACTCTACGGACGTGTACTACTTCCTCCGGAGGCGCAGGCGAGCGGCAAGATTCCGGTGATCGTTAATATTTACGGCGGCCCCGCGGCGCAGACGGTTCTAAAAGAGCCAACCAATCCATTCGACGAGATTCTGGCGCGCAAGGGTTTTGCGATATTTTCGGTGGACAATCGAGGCACGCCGGGGCGCGACCGGAAAGTCCAGACAGCGATCCGCCATGAGTTCGGTGCGATCGAGTTGAAAGACCAGCTCTCGGCTCTCGATCAGCTTTTCGCGCAGTATCCACAGCTGGACAAAGATCGCGTGGCGATTTGGGGATGGTCGAACGGCGGCTCGATGACTCTGTATGCGATGACGCACTCGGATCGCTTTCGCGCTGGCGTCGCGGTTGCTCCGGTTACCGACCAGATCAACTATGACTCCATTTACACCGAGCGTTACATGGGGCAGCTCAAGGACGATGCGGAGGGTTATCGCGAATCCGATGTGACGAGCGCGGCGGCGAATCTGCACGGGGCGCTGTTAATCGCGCATGGAACCGGCGACGACAACGTGCATTTCCAGAACAGCGCGCAGATGGTTGACGCTCTAATCAAGGCCGGCAAGCAGTTTCGGCTGATGATTTATCCCAATAAAACCCATAGCATCGCGGGACGCGATGCCCGCGAGCATCTGTTTCACATGATTGAGGACCACTTCGAGAGGGAGCTGAAGTAAGACGCAGCTACTTATTCTTGTCGGACTTGCGCGACGAACTCTCTTTGCCCGAGCTCTCTTTGCCCGGAGCCGTTCGGCTTGACTCAATCTTTGAAGCAGAATCCTTCGACGAACCGTCCCGAGAAGACGATTCCTTCTTCGAGCCCTCTTTGGACGAAGCCTCCGACTTGGACTTGTCGGACTTCTCGTCTTTCTTCTGCTCCGCGCTGCTACCGTCGGAAGACGGAGCATGGGATTTGTTGGCGTAGTCGGTGACGTACCAACCCGATCCCTTGAATTGCACGGCGGGCGCTGAAATCATCTGCTCAACGCGGCCCCCGCATACCGGACACTTCTTGACCATCTTGTCGGAGAACTTCTGGATTTTCTCAAAGCGGTGACCGCACTTCTCGCATTCGTATTCGTAAAGAGGCATGGGTTCTGAAAAAAGTGAGGAAATTTCTTTTCAACCTGATTCTAGGGCGCAGGTTCGATTGCGTCAATTCCGCTGACAGTGCGTTACGGTTCGAGATCTTCGTCGAGCTGTCCGACGAGTCGCTTGGGAGCAGTATTTCGCCACGCCGCGCGGATCGCCCGAACGAGTGCATTCTTGGTTGCGGCTTTGAGGTTGACGTTGGTCGCTCCGCTGCGTCCCCACGCGCCTTTGACGGGCAGGAAGACTTCGGGATCAGCTGGGGAAAAGTAATGTTGCTGTTCGGGCGTGAGCCTCACCATTCCCCGGCCGTCGGAAGGGTGGCCGAGCGTAGCGAAAATCTTTCCGTCAACGCGAAAATCCGGATGATCCATGGGCGCGCTCTCGACGGCTTCGGGCAGGGCTAGAGCCTGGCGGCGAAAATCACTGGCGGTCAGGTTGCGATCTCCGGGGACGAATCCTCATGACGAAATAGCATAACGGCTTACGAGCTGAGGAGGTTACGCTGCCCGCAGTGGTAGACTCCGGCCATGAGGCATGCAGGCCGGAAGCTTGACAAGTCGGAGAAACTCGCGCCCGAAGCCACTTTATCCAGGAATGCTCCTTCGGCGCTGGTGCCGCGTCCAGCGCTCTATCTCGTGGCTACGCCCATCGGCAATCTGGAGGACATTACGTTGCGCGCGGTGCGCGTGCTGAAGGAAGTGGACGTGATCGCCTGCGAAGACACGCGGCAGACGCAGAAACTGCTTAATCGTTACGGCATCACCACCCGAACCGTCAGCTACCACGAGCACAACGAGATGACGCGCGCGGCGGAGTTGGTGAAAGATTTGCAGGAAGGCACAAGCGTCGCGCTGGTGACCGATGCGGGCATGCCCGGAATATCGGATCCCGGCTTCCGTCTCATCTCGCTCGCCATTCGGCATCACTTGCCGGTGGTACCGATTCCGGGCGCGTCGGCATTCTTGGCGGCTCTGGTGGCGAGCGGACTGCCCACCGATTCGTTCCGCTTCGGTGGATTTCTGCCGCCGAAGAGTGGTGAGCGCCGGGCGGCGCTGGAAGCGGTGAAGGCTTCGCCGTGCACGCAGGTTTTCTACGAAGCTCCGCACCGCATGATCGAGGCGCTCGCTGAGGTGGTCGAAATTCTTGGGCCAGGCCGACACCTGGTAATCGCGCGCGAAGTGACCAAACTGCACGAAGAATTTCTGCGCGGGCGCGCGGGCGAGGTCCTGGAAACGCTGAAGTCGCGCGAAGGAGTGAAAGGCGAAATCACGTTGCTGATCGGGAAGGCGGAGGAAGGTGAAGCTCGGGCCCCCGAGCCGCCTAGGGTGAGCGTGCGGCAGAGGGTTGAGCAAATCATGGCCGACGAAAAGCTCGACGAGAAAGCCGCGCTGAAGAAAGTGGCTAAAGAGCGGGGGGTGTCGAAGAGCGAGGCTTACCGGGAGTTGCAGAGGAGCAAAGGGATTCGATAGTAACGTTGGCTTGCTCGCGAAACCATTCTAGGATTCGCGTTATGCGAGTATTTGTGACCGGCCTCATTCCGGGTATGTGCTGGTCCGGAGCGTTGTGCCGCGGCCAGGACAGCGACAAGATTGCCTGCTACAGCTGCCCGCGGACGACCGAATCGGTACAAAAAGAAGCTGGGATGGATACGAAATCTCACTCGGTCCTTCGCGCAACGCGCAGGGTGGGGGCGATGAATGCACCGCAGCGATCGATAACGCGGCTGGCAAAGCTGTGTTTCGCACCACCGGTTTTGGGGTCGTCCTCGACGGAGACGATACTGGGGAAGACTTCGACGGGGAGGGTAAGCCCGAGGTTGTGTTTGTCACTGACGAAGCTGGAGGCGCTCACGGTTGCTGGGTTCGCAACGTTATCTCGCTTTGGCCAAGACCGCACAAACTCTTCGATCTGGGAGGCGGGGACATCGTAAAGGACAAAGACGGAACAGGGATCATCTGGCGGCGCGTGGGTGGAACGAGGGAGTACACCACCGAGGTTGACAAACCGTAGGCCGAGCAGGCGTATCGCGTGCGCGGCGGAAAGCTCGTGGATGTAACGTCCCAGTTTTGCAGCAAGCTCTTCAGACCCGGCAGCGAAGATTACGGTGTGTGGACAAGGGTGCTTACTCCGGGGAACATTAACAAGTTACGGTCTACGTCGGAGATTCGCGGGAATCAGGAAACTTGTAACTGCGCTGCTCTCGAGGGCGCAGCAGTACGTATTCTGTGGTCAGTTTGACGTGGCGCTGAACGATCTCAATCTCTGGCCAGAAGCTAGTCGCGACGAATTGAAGCGTAATTTCGCGGAATCGATCAAGTCCTACAGCCCGGGCTTTGCCGTGCGGCTGGCCGGGCCCTCCGATTCAAAGATGGCACCAGTCGTTTCTCGCTGAGAACTACTTCCCCGCCAACTCCCGCTTCACCATGTCACTGACCACTTTCCCGTCTACCCTCATGCCCGCGCCGGCAAACCGGGCCATCGCATTCTTCATCACCGCGCCCATATCTTTCATGGACGGAGAGCCCATCTCAGCAATCACGGCTTTCACGCCGGCCGCAATTTCGTCTTCCCCTGCCGCCTTGGGCAGATAGCTTTCGATCAGGACGATCTCGGCGGCTTCTCTGTCGGCCATCTCCTGGCGGCCGCCTTTGGTGAACTGCGCAACCGATTCCTTGCGCTGCTTGATCAGCGTGGTGAGGACGGCCTGCGATTCCTTTTCATCGAGTGGCGCCATCTTTTCGATTTCGCGATTCTTGAGCGCGCTCTTGACCATGCGCAGCGTGGAGAGGCGCCGCTCCTCGCGCGCCTTCATGGCCGCGGTGATGTCTTGCTGGATCTGTTCAATCAAGCTCATGAGGGAATTATAGAGGGTGCCGGAACCGGAGCAGGAGGAGTGACTGGAATCACGCACAGCGGAGCGCCAATCCAGTAGACTTATAAGCTACTTCACTGATAAGGGTCTTCACCTATGCTGCGTAAGAATCGTTTGTTTACTCCCGGTCCGACTCCGCTGCTACCGGCGGCGCAAACGGCTATGGCGTCATTTACCGCACACCACCGCACCGCCGATTTCCGGGCACTGTTCCAGCGCGTGCTCGTCGACGTGAAGGAATTCATGGGCACGAAAAATGATGTTCTGGTGCTGGCCTGCTCGGGCACGGGAATGATGGAAGCGTCAGTGTCGAATCTGACATCGCCTGGCGACAGAGTATTGGTCCTCACTGCGGGAAAGTTCGGCGAGCGCTGGACTGGACTGGCCAAAGCCTTCGGCTGCAATGTAGAAGTCCTGACCGTGCCCTACGGCGAAACGTTTTCCCTGAACGACATTCGAGCGAAACTGACTCCCGACCTCCGCGCAGTTTTTGTGCAAGCGACCGAGAGTTCCACCGGCGCGCGCCATGATGTGCGCGGCATTGCGAAGTTGGTTCGCGAGCACGGCGACACGCTGCTGATTGTCGATGCCATCACTGGCCTGGGTACCACTCACCTCGACGTGGACGGCTGGGGCGTAGATGTCATCATTGGCGGATCGCAGAAAGCCCTGATGATGCCGCCGGGCCTTGCCTACTGCGCGGTGAGCGAGCGCGCGTGGAAGCGGATGGACACGACAACTTCTCCGCGCTACTACTTCGACTTGCGCAAGGAGCGTAAATCAGCGGCTAAGGGTGAATCGGCGTACACGCCGGCGACCTCACTGTTTGCGGCGCTCGGAGCTGCGTTGGAGTTTATTCGTGAAATGGGAAGCGGAGATTTGGCCAAAGGACGCGAAGCGTTGGTGGATAATGCGGAACTCTGTGCGGGAATGACACGCGCCGGGGCGCAGGCCATAGGCCTGAAATTGTACGCGGCTGCGCCGGCGGCTGCGCTGACGGCGATCGGTTCGCCGGAGGGAGTCGATTCCGGAAAGATCGTAAAAGAATTCCGGGAGTCTTTTGATGCGGTGGTCGCCAACGGGCAGGGCGAGATGAAGGGACAACTATTTCGCATCGCGCACATCGGCTACTACGATTATCTGGACACGATCGGCATCCTTGGCGCGCTCGAACATGTTCTGGCACGCGTGACGGGTAAGAATTTCGAAGCAGGCGCAGCGTTGAGGGCCGCCCAGCAAGTGTATACGCGATGGCATTCCAAGAATCCGCAACTGGTGGAAGCTTGAGAGTGGTGTCAAGCGGCCATCATCCGAGCGAAGTTTCAATTTCGTGCGAGTTGAAATTCTTACCCACCCCGATCTCAAGAAAGCGATGAGCACATCCGTGAAAATTGTCATAGCGGAAAAGATCTCCGCATCTGCCGTCGAGCAACTGAAAGAACCTGAATGGATTGTTCTAACCGCCGATCAGTTGGCCGGCAAATTGGAGGCGGAATTGGAATCTGCTGACGCGTTGATTGTGCGTTCGGCGGTGCAGGCGGATGCGGCGCTGCTCGCCCATGCGAAGAAACTGCGCGTCATTGGCCGCGCCGGTGTGGGCGTGGACAACATCGATCTTGACGCAGCCACTCGCCAGGGCATCGCGGTGATGAACACCCCCGGCGCGAACGCCGTTGCCGTAGCGGAACAGACCTTGGGCATGATGCTGGCCATGGCTCGGCATCTTTGCCGTGCCGATGCGCTCATGCACGCCGGCACATGGGAGAAGAAATCGCTGCAAGGTACGGAGCTGCGGGGCAAGACGCTGGGCATCGTCGGCCTCGGCCGCGTGGGCATGGAAGTAGCGCGGCGGGCACGAGTTTTCGGCATGGAGATCGTGGGGCACGATCCGTTTGTCTCCGTCGGCGTGGCCAAGGAACAGGGCATACGTCTGGGGAGCCTGGACGATCTTTTGGCGGCGGCGGATTACATCACTCTGCACGTCGGCCTTACTCCGCAAACCGCAGGCATGATCAACGAGGGCTCCATCAAGAAGATGAAGAAGGGCGTGCGGCTGGTGAACTGCGCGCGCGGGGAACTGGTGAATGAAGCCGATCTGGCGAAGGCTTTGAAACTGGGGCACGTTGCGGCCGCGGCGCTCGATGTTTTCAACGAAGAACCTTTGAAGAACTCACCACTGCAATCGGTGGAGAACGTCATACTGACTCCGCACATCGGCGGCTCCACCTATGAGGCGCAGGAAGCGGTGGGCGTGCAGATTGCGCAGCAGGTGCGTGAGTACCTTAAGCACGGCGTCATTCAGAACGCGGTGAACGTGCCCTCGGTCTCTGCCGAAGAATATGCGGAGATGCATCCTTACATCGTGCTGGCGGAGCGCATGGGAGCCTTTCTGGCGCAGATCTCTGAAGGGTCGATCGAAGAAATATCGTTGCGCTACAGCGGCCATATTGCGGACTGGAAGACAGAACTGATTCGCAATGCGGCGATCAAGGGAATCCTCAACCAAACGTTGGATGAAAAAGCGAATCTGGTGAATGCAGCGTCCCTGGCGGACAGTCGCGGGCTTCGGGTGCATGAAGCCCATAAAGCAAAAGTTTCGACCGGCGGCGCGGGGAGCGTGCTCTCCATCCATCTCAAGAGTTCGAAGGAAGAGCACTTGGTGAAAGGCGCCGTTCTGCGCGGCAATGCGCCACGGCTGCTGCACATCGATGACATCGACGTGGAAGCACCGCTCGAACGCGATCTGATTTACTTGCGGAACCGCGACGTTCCCGGCGTCATCGGCAGAGTGGGTACGATCCTCGGAGAGGGCGAAATCAACATCGCAGACTTCTCGCTTGGGCGCCGTGCCGATACATCGGCAGAGGGGCGCGAGGCGATCGCGGTGGTCCACGTGGATGGTCGAGTCCCCGACGACGTGCTCAAGAGGTTAGAGGGAATCCCCGCGGTGAGGCAGGCGAAGGCGGTGCGGCTGTTCTAGCTGCTGGATTGGCAATTGCCAATTTCCCATTTCGAATCCTTTGTGCGGCCAATCGGCAATTGGAAATCACAAATCGCTGCGGGGGCCACCGCTTGATCTAAGAATCCGAATTGTCCCGGCGCAGCTTGCGGCTCTCCGCCAGCAGCGACATCGAGTGCATTAAATTCTGCAACGTGACAATGCCCACCAGTCGCTCTTCTTCGACGACCGGAATAATGCTCAGGTTGCGGGCCGTGAGTTTTCGGAAGGCGGAAGCCAGCGACTCCTGGCGGATCGAGACTTCGAACAGTTTGTTCATCACGGCCTGAACGTAGCCGTTGCCTTCCACGCGCAGTGCTTCCAGAATGCGTTGCCGGGAAATTACTCCTACCATGTCGCTGCCGCGGACGACGGGAAAATCATCCTGCAGGGAATGAACCGCCTTATCCAGGGCGTCTTCGAGCGTGTCGGCGGGAGAAAGAGTGGCGAAGTCAGTCAGCATCACTTCTTCAAGGCGCACATTGTCCAGCACCGATTGGAAGATAACTGCCCGTTCTTCGAGTTGTGCCGCTGAGAAGATAATGATGCCAATCAAGGTCAGCCAGGTGTTGCTGAAAAGCCCCGCGACCATTAAGAGCATCGCCAGGGCATGGCTGATGGATACGGCACGCCGCGTGGCGGCTGCGGGATCGATGGTGCGCGCGAAGTAGGCCCGCAGAACACGGCCTCCATCAAGGGGATATGCCGGGAGAAGATTCAGGCCAGCGATGTAAAGGTTGGCCCAGATCAGGCTTCGAGGCAGGTTGCTCGACTGAAACCAGGGCCACTCCCATATCTTCGCCTGTGGTACAGCCGCATAAATCACCGCGGCCGCGATCAGTGCCAAGGCTAGATTCGCCAGCGGTCCGGTGAGTGCGAGGCGGACCTCCCGCCTCCATGTTGCCGCCGCTGACACGGGCGTTTGCATCTTCGACTCGTCAAAAACAGTCACGCCGCTGAGGGGCAGAAGAATTACTGCTTTAGGAATCATCCCGTAACGCCGGGCCACAAACATGTGGGCAACTTCATGCGCTCCGACGCACGCGAGCACGATTCCGACCAGCGCCAGGTCGCGCGATCCGTTGGCGGAACCATGCACGTTGAATTCGGTCCAGAAAACGAATAGAGGCAAGAACAAAAACGTCAGGTGGATGCGAACCTCCACTCCGAACAGCTTCCCGACGTGTACCGAAAAACTTCTCATAAGGTTCGAGCTACTACTGTTATTTTACATGGTCGGATATATTGGCCTCGTACCCGGAGGTACAAAGCCTTGCGCGTGATCGCCGGGAAATTCCGCGGGCGCCCTCTGCGCTCACTCCCCGGGAGGGATATCCGGCCTACTTCGGACCGATTGCGTGAAACCCTGTTCAACGTGCTTACGGCGGGAAATCCAGTTGCACTGGAGACTAGCGTATGGCTGGATCTGTTCGCGGGCACGGGAGCGGTTGGAATTGAGGCGCTCAGCCGCGGCGCCAAGCAAGTGTTTTTCGTCGAAGTCGCGTCCCCTGCTGCCCACCTGATCGAGCAGAATTTGCAAAGTTTGAATATTGTGGAAGGGTACAAAATTTTCCGCGAGGAACTTTCTGGAGTTTTATGGCGGTTGCAGCGGGAACACATCGTTGCCGACGTGGTGTTTCTCGATCCGCCCTACCGGATGCAACCAGCTTACGCGCAGACCCTCGCGGCTCTGGCCGATTCTTCGCTGGTGTGGGCGATGTCTGTGGTGATTGCGGAGCACGAAAAGAAGTTCGATCCGGGGGATGAATTCGGATCCCTGCGAAGAACGCGCACGCTGGTTCAGGGGAACGCTGCTCTCAGTTTTTATCGCATCGGCGGGCGCCCCGACCTGACGACCTGATTGCCGCCGAGAGGGTGGACCGCTTCACATGAGCAATTCAGGATCCCGCCTGGTGATTGGGTGCTGCATCTCCTGCAGATCGTTCTTTACCATGTTCAGACCGTAGACGCAGGCCTCAAATTCGCGGGAGAGATGGGCAAACACCGGAGCGACTTTCGCGTATTCGAAATGCTCGAACTTTGACACGATGTAGTAGCTTTCTTTTCCCGCCTTCATCCATTCCACAAAATTTTCCAGACGATGACGGCGCAGCCGAAAATGGTTGATGCTCTCGGGGAACATCCCGGCAAAAAAAAGCGCATAATCTCCGATATGTTTACGCACCTGGCGTTCCCGATCGAACGAGGGCGCGGGACCGTGGATGGGGTCGGACTCAAGGAGCATCTCACCGAGATCCGTGAGTTCACGGTCGGCGGCGTTGTGAACCTTGAACAGCTGATCGCTTTCGCAAAACTCCGTCAGCAAATGAGAAACATAGGCCACGACCTGCGGATCGCGGATGCCGATTTCCTCGGCATAGTGGCGACTGACTAATTCCTGGAAAAGCTGCCGTAGTGGATGCGATTCGGGAATCATCCGTTTGAGCCCCCTTGAACTCCGCGTCGCGCGCGGGTTCTCAACGTTGCTGCGTAACTGTTACCCGAGCCGGTTGATAAAAGCAAGTGACTTTTGTATATCGAGCGCATCACTTTTGTTAATCATTTAGAGGGTGTCGTCGGCAGCAAGGTTTGCTCGCCATTTTTGTTGGCACACGCAGCAGGTGGCTGCTAAAACCTTCACCTTAGCCACAATTAAAATGGATTGCTAAGATAAGGATGAAACCAATGGGGCGAACAAACATCTCGAGTGGCACCACTTGGGAACCAATCGTCGGTTACTCTCGCGCGGTAAAGATAGGGTCTTACGTACATGTGGCAGGCACCACGGCCACTGGGCCGGACGGCAAGATTGTGGGCGCGGGAGACGTCTACGTCCAGGCCGTGCAGACGCTGAAGAACATCGAGAGCGCCTTGCAGAAAGCTGGCGTCCGGATGGCAGATGTGGTGCGCACGCGCATGTATGTGACGAATATTGCGGAGTGGGAAAAGGTCGGCAGAGCGCACGGAGAATTCTTCCGGGACATTCGCCCGGTTACTTCCATGGTTCAAGTGAGCGCTTTGATCTCGCCCGAGATGCTTGTCGAGATCGAGGCCGATGCGTATGTGACAGAGCGGGAGTAGAATTCAAAATTCCGACGACGCTCAGGAATTTCAGGCAACCGCCCGTGCGGATATTCCCACTCCGGGCCGCCCGGGGTGAAGATTCTTTTGAATTTCCTTTCAATTCCCTTGACATCGGCTTCGGCGTGAGCATAATGCATCAATCCTGAATTGTATTTTGAGATAGCGGATTTGGAGCGGGGGCTGGCTCCCAGAGGAACAGCCCAGAGTGGGGAGGGGCCATTATGAGCGTTCTGGAACTCTGTGATCGGGAAATTGCGGCGGTTTCTTTGGAAGCGACCGTATCCGACGCCATCAACAAAATGCTCGACCACCACGTTGGAGCCGTAGCCGTGGTGGACTCTGAATATCGGGTTGCCGGGATCTTCACGGAACGTGACGTGCTTCGCAAGATGGCGCTCAGCCGCACCGACCCGCAGACCACACCGGTTCGGGATTTGATGACCACGCCGGTGGAAATGGCGACGCGGCGTACGGGGGCAGGCGAGGCGCTCACGACCATGCTGGAGCGTCACTTTCGCCATCTTCCCGTGGCCGACGACAACGGCAAACTCCTGGGGATCCTCTCGATTCGCAATCTGCTGGAATGGCGGGTCGATGACCTCAGCCGGGAACTGGAATCGCTTGAGCAGTATGTGTCCAACGACGGGCCCGGAGGCTAGACCTTCCAGTCCGACTGCGGTCCGCTTTTTCCTTGCGAGCGTTCGGTGATCCAGTCGGTCCAGTAGGCAGAGGCCCCGCTGGCCAGAAGAGGAATGCCGTTCTCGACGGCGTCCACAAAGTTTTCGATCATGGGGCCGTGCACGTTGGTGTGGTTTGGGATGTTTTCACGGCCGCCCGGATAGACCAAGTCGGGACCGTTCAGCGGACTCAGATCCATTTCGCCTTCGGTGCCTCGGATTCGGCATTCGTCGCGTCTCACTTTGGAATGCCAGCGAACGTCGACGATGCCGCGTACCCCGCCAGCGTAATCGATCATCACGGTGGCGTTGTCTTCCACCGGGTAGTGATGAACCACATTCGACAGATGGGCGGACACACGCAGGGGTCGGCCAAAGAAAAAATTGACCATATCGATGCGATGGGAGGCAATGTCGTAAAGCGGCCCACCTCCGGCCTGAAGGGGATCCAGCAGCCAGCTTCGATCACCCGGTGTCGGTTCGCGCCATTCATGGCAGGTGAGCTCGGCGAGGACGGGTTGGCCGATCGCGCCGGCGTCGAGCAACTGTTTTGCGCGCTGAACTTTCGGATAAGCGCGGCGATAGTAGGCGATACCAAGGGTGCGTCCATTCTCTTCGGCCGTCTGCACCATGGCGCGCGCTTCGGCCTCGCTCATGGCCATCGGCTTCTCGCACAGCACATGCTTTCCCGCACGGAGAGATTGCATCGTGTGAGGCGCGTGCAGGAAAACTGGAGTCGCCACATAAACGGCGTGCACAGCCGAGTCGGCAAGGGCCTCGTCGAGGGTTGGCCAAGCGCGCGTAGGATACGGCCCCGCTTTCGCGGGATCGCGCGTGACCAGGCCATACAAGCGGCTTCTGGAGTCGGATTGAATCGCGGGGATAACCCGGCGGGTTGCGATGTCGCCGATTCCGATCACGATCCAGTTCAGCATAGGTGCGCGGAGTGTAGTTCTCGCAGAAAATGAAAGGCCGGCCTGCGCCGGCCTTCGCAATCCATCTTCAACTCAAACACTACGCCTTTTTGGGGGCGATCGCGTCCTTCGCTGCCTTGGCAACCCGGAACTTGACCACGGTCTTCGCCTTGATCTGGATGGGTTCGCCGGTCTGCGGATTACGTCCGATGCGGGCTTTGCGATGCGCTTTCACCAAGCGTCCCAGGCCGGGCACAACGAACACGCCGTTCTTTTTTGTTTCCTTAACAGCCACGTCAGCCAGTTGCTCTAAGAATAGTGCAGCCGTCTTATTGGGCAGTTCCGTCTTCTCGGCCAGATGACGGACGAGTTGGGTCTTGGTCAAACCTGATGCCATGTTTCCTCCTCGAAAAATTTTGGATTGGTATTCCAGCGGGCTTGATCTTATACCAGCGCCCTGTGGAAAACGCCCTTATTTTACGCGGGTTCCATAGATATAACGCTCAGAAAAGGGGCATTTTTACACGGCAATTCGCAGACGCACCTCCCAAAATAGCCCAAACATGCCCGTCTACAGCGACAACCGAAGAGCCTGGGGGCCCCATGGCTGCACGTGTTCGCGTCCCAGCCATTGCTGATTGCCAACTGCCTGCAACCTTCCAGATGCCATAATGCTCAAGAGGAGTAGCTGCGATTTGAGTTGCGCCATCTGTGAAGTTCGCAAGGAAAAGCGCTTTTGTCCCGCTGTCCACGGGCGCATTTGCCCGCAGTGCTGCGGCGAGCAGCGCGAGGTGACGCTGGATTGTCCCAGCGATTGTCCGTATCTGCGGCAAGCCCGGGAGCACGAGAAGCCGCGTTCGGCGGACGAGTTCGATGCCGCGTCGTTATTTCTGCAAGTCGAGATTTCGGATCAGTTCACTTACGAGCGCGAGCATCTTTTGATGGGGCTGAGCTATGCCTTGGCCACAGCCTCCCACGCCGACCGCAGCCTCAACGATCGCGACCTGATCGCCGCGCTCTCGGCGATGGCCACCCGTTATGAGAGGCTGGTGAACTCCGGACTGCACTATGAGGAACCTCTGACCAGCGTTGCGCAGCACGCGGTCGCTGCCCAAGTGCTAGGGATGGTGAAGCGGTATCGCGAGGCCGAACACAAGCAGCTGGGCTACACCAATTTGCGCGATGGGGACGTGCTCAAGGCTCTGGTTTTCTTGGTGCGACTGGGCCACGGACGAACCTCGGGAAGACCCAAGTCCCGCGCCTTCGTCGATTTCCTCTTCGCTCAATTTCCCGAAAAGCAGTCGACCGTTGTGGGGCCACAGGACTCGGCCAGCCGAATCATCTTGCCTTAGCGACGTCCAGCCGCACCCCAGCCGCGGGTGCTCACGGATAAACCCGGAAAGACGCACCTCCACGGAACAGCTGTATCTTAATTTTTCTTTTTTTATCCGCGCAGATCCGTTAAATCCGTGGCTGCAGTTTCTTGCAGCTTTCGCACCGCTTGTCCTTGGGGCAGCGCATCGCGCAGTTCGCGCACCGTCTTCTGCAACACCGGGTGGCGCACCTCCGGCGCGATTTCTGCGAGAGGTTCCAGTACGAAGCGACGCTGATGCATGGCGGGATGCGGGATTGTGACCTTCGGCGAACGTAGGGTCGCATTGCCAAAGAGCAGGATGTCGAGATCGATCGTGCGTGGTCCTTTTTCTCTCACGCGGCGCCGGCCCATTTCTTCCTCGATGCGAAGGATCGAAGTCATCAGTTGTTCTGGCGCCAGCGTGGTCTCAAGCGCAACGGCACAATTCAGAAACCAAGGTTGCTGGGTAAACTCGACCGGCTCGGTTTCGTAGAACGCCGATCGGGCTACTACGCGGCCGGCTGCCGCCAGCCAAGCCAAGGCTTTCTGCAATTGGGTCTTTCGGTCTCCAACATTCGAGCCGAGAGAAAGATAGACCAATGCAGGCAGCCTGGATGAGCTGGCGACGGTCTCTGCTGGGTCGCTATTCGAGTCCCTCACATAAGCCTTTTCAAATTAGCTCTTTCCGTTTAATGGGTTTCATTTTCATCATACTTTGGTCACTTTCTCCGGCCCCAGCTTGATTCTAGAATCGGAGCATGTTGGAGTCTTTGCTTCTGAGTCGGGATGCCGAGGTATTCCGGGTCTTGCGCCCGACGCTGGAGAAATTGTCCATCGATGTCGAGATTTGTCAGGAGGCCAAGAAGGCCAGCGAGATCCTGATTGCAGAAAAGTTCGATGCCGTTATCGTGGACTGCGATGACATGCCGGGAGGAGTGGAGGTTCTGGAAGGGTTGCGGGCGACGTCCAGCAATAAGAATTCCGTGACCTTTGCGATTGTGAACGGCAAGAAGACTACGACGCAGCAGGCGTTCGGCATGGGAGTGAATTTTGTTCTGCACAAGCCGCTTTCGGTTTTGAATACCTCCCGCTGCTTCAATGCCGCCTTGAACTTCATGTTGCGTGAACGGCGCCGCTACTTCCGCCACCCCATCAGAATGCCGGTGACGGTGATTGTCGGCGACAAGAAGCTGAAGGCCGCGACCACCAATATTAGCGAGGGCGGGATTGCTCTGCTCCTGCACCATGCGATTCCGAAGAATGCCAAACCCCGCGTGCAGTTCACTCTGCCCGGAAGCACCCTGTATCTGGATGTGGAAACGGAAGTAGCGTGGGCCGACCTGAAAGGTTATGTCGGATTGCGTTTTCTCGGCATGGTCCAAAGCTCGCAGGAAGCGTTGGAGAATTGGCTCACCCGCCAGATGGAACAGCAAGTTTCCGCAGCCGAAGAAAAGCCTGCACCTCCAGATCCGCCGACCGCTATCCACTAGGTATTCACTTGGTAACTTCCCTCTGCTGGCTCCCATGGCACTCTGTAGGGATACCGGAGGGCGATCACCATGCTTCCTGCTAGTTATCGGGTCAACCGCATCCAAAAAACCCTACGCTGGTTTGAGGAAGATATACCTCTGCTCAATTTGCGGGTCAAGGATTTGTCCGCCGAAGGGCAGCAATCCGCGCGGCAGTTTGCAGCCGCCTTCATCGATCAAACCCGTGCGGAATTGCACCGGCTCCTGGCGGAGCAGCCAGAGGCGGTCCGTGAATCCGGCGAAGCGCCCTGCGAACCAGCGGACTAGTCGAGCTGGTACGACAATACTTTCCGAGCTCAAGATCCGAGATAGCCGGAACGTCGTTTGCGGACGGGCGAGGCGTCTCACCCTACGCGACTATCGGGATTCTGCTTAAAGACTGGAGCCCGCCGAGACCTCAGCAGTGAACGAAGTCGCATTGGGTAGGGGCTCTTTTGGCAGGGTGACTTCCTCCCAGAGAGTTTGATCGCGCAGGATTCGCGAGACCAGCGCCGTATGCATGGCGTGTCCGGCGCGATCGGCGAGAATCTTGCCCAGGATCGGCTTTCCCAAGAGCGCCAGGTCACCAACCAGATCCAGAACCTTGTGGCGGACGAACTCGTCGGGGAATCGCAGCGGTCCGTTTTCGATTCCGTCGCGAGTGAGCACAATGCAATTCTCCCGCGATGCACCCCGAATGAGGCCCATGTTGCGCATGGCTTTCTCGTCCTCGCGGGAGCCGAAGGTGCGGGCTGCGGCGATATTCTTCAAATAACTGCCGTTGGAAAGCTCAAGCTGGAAAGTTTCTTTTCCGATGAGCGGGTGGGGGAAATTGATCGAATAAGATACAGAATAGGTGTCGGCGGGATAGACGGAAATAAACTTGTTTCCTTCGCGCATTTCCACTTCGCGCAGAATTTTCAAGTACCGGCGCGGGCGCCGTTGTTTGCGAATGCCGGCCTTCTGGATTAGATCCACGAAGGGGAGGGCGCTGCCGTCGAGAATCGGGAGTTCGAGGTTGTCCAATTCCACGATCGCGTTATCCACGCCCAGACCGGTGAATGCCGAGAGCAGATGTTCCGTGGTGGAGATGAGTACGCCCTTCTTCATCAGGCTGGTGGCATAGCTGACGCGAGCTACGTTGCGGCTGTTGGCTTCGATCTCGAAATCGTCCAGGTCGGTGCGGCGAAACACAATTCCCCTTCCGGGCGGGGCGGGCAGGATTCGCATCGCAACGGGGGCGCCGCTGTGCAGTCCTACCCCACTGCACCCCACGGAGGAGCGAATTGTCTGCTCTTGAATCAAGAGGATCCCGATATGTCTGGGCGAATGAGTAGATTACAGGGGTAAGAGCATTCTTGACTGTGGTAAAAAAGCCACAGTGCGTGGCTTTGCCTAATAACCCCTTTTTGCCCAAAAACTCATAAGCTATAACATAACAACGCCCCAGTGAATTGCCTTCTTTTCGGTCGCGTAGTCTTTCCTACCCGAGGGTTGAACGAATGCGACAGCGAACAGCAGTGCGAGCGCTCGGACTTTTTCGGGCGGCAGTCAGCCAAAACTTATCTCGCCTCAGCAAGCAGCGCTCGGCGGTTATGTCGAGGGTGTGGATGAGCGACTCCTTAGGCACCTCCTTCTGGATGATCGGTTCGATGATCCATCACCGCCCTACGGGCACGTCATGCCTCAGCGAGATGGCACGACACTCAAAATACGCACCACCTTCCCGCTCCTGGAAGCGCCAGTAAGTGGCTGCGAACGAGCATTCAGCCGCGTGGTCATGCGAGCGAGGCGACTGAGCGAGTTCGACAACGATGGAAAAAGGGCTCGTTGCCCCTATGGGTTGCGGGTACACTCTCATGCGCCCGGTTTTCTTTGCCTCTCCAGCGCAACACGGATGACCGTTGCCGAGGCCCATTTTGCTATTGCTGGCGCGGAGGACTAGGCTTAAGAAGTCCCTTTCGCATATCTCCGTCGCACTTTCGGGCATCGAAGACCTCCCGGACGGTCTCTTTGCGCAACCGATAGAAATGGGGGTTCACTCATGGAACCCGTCCTTCCTTCGCTACAGCCAGTTCTGCGGGGCGCATTGATTCTAGGTTTGTCTCTGTCCGTCTTCGTACAGATTCCTGCCGTGTCTGACGCCTCTGTTTTTCCCTCAGATCGCAAGGCTCCCGAGTTCTCATTAACAGTCCTGCCCTCCGCTCTTATTGGACGCCGTGTAGCCACTCCAACCTGCAAGCCGGGCACCGGAGTCTATTCGAACAACCAAAACGTTAGCTGCACGATCGCCAGCGGGGCGACGGGTTGCTTTACCACTTCCGGCATCCCGCCCACTGCGCCCACTCCCGGAACGTGCGGTTCCGGTTCGGCCACCTATTCCGGGCCGCTCCTGTTTAGCGTCAGCGACACGAAATTGCAGATTTTGGCAACGGAAAGCGGCTTGACGAATTCTTCGATCGCCTCGTATACCTACACCTTCAGGGCAGCCGCGCCGACCGCAGGCCCGGTCGCCGGGACCTACCTCGGATCGCAGAGCGTCACTTTGAGCACGACCACTTCCGGGGCGTCCGTCTATTACTCCATCGGCGGAACTCCGACCTGCGCTTCCACGCTTTACACTGGGCCAATCACGGTCGCCACTTCCGAGACCATCAAGGCACTGGCCTGCGAGACGGGCTACAACTCCTCCCCCATCGCGTCGTTTGCCTACAAGATCAATTACACGTTCACGCAGACAATATCGGGCACGGGTTCGGTGGTAAGCAAACCGGTCGGGATTTCCTGTCCTTCGACCTGCACGACAACCTTTGGCTCGGGCACCGTGGTCAAGCTGACCGAGACTCCGGGCGCGGGCGATACGTTCGGCAGTTGGTCGGGCGGCGGGTGCTCGGGATCGGCCTCAACCTGCGTCGTCACCATGAGCTCGGCGCAGTCCGTCACAGCGACATTTCTGCCGAATGAGACCTTGACGCAGACCGTTGTGGGCACAGGTTCGGTTTCCAGTTCACCCAGCGGAATTTCCTGCCCTTCCACCTGCTCGGCAACTTTTACCTCCAACACCTCGGTAACGCTGACCGAGACTCCGGGCGCCGGCTATACGTTCGGCAGTTGGTCGGGCGGCGGGTGCTCGGGATCGGCCTCAACCTGCGTCGTCACCATGAACCTGGCGCAGTCCGTCACAGCGACATTTCTGCCGAATGAGACCTTGACGCAGACCGTTGTGGGCACAGGTTCGGTTTCCAGTTCGCCCAGCGGAATTTCCTGCCCTTCCACCTGCTCGGCAACTTTTACCTACAACACATCCGTAACGCTGACCGAGACTCCGGGCGCGGGTTACAGCTTTTCCACCTGGGGCGGGGCGGGCGCCAGTTGCGGATCGGCGACAACTTGTAAGGTTGTGATGACGGCCAGTGAAAACGTAACCGCAACATTCGCGATCAATACGTACGCGCTCACGCAAACCGTTGTCGGAGGCGGTTCGGTTAGCAGCAGTCCGGCGGGAATCTCCTGCCCGTCTGCGTGTTCTGCGAATTTCGCTTACAACACGAACGTCATCCTCACGCCGACGCCGAATGCGGGCTATAGCTTTAGTTCCTGGTCTGGCGCCTGCTCTGGAAGCGGCGGCTGTACCGTCAGCATGACCGCAGCCCAGAGCGTGACCGCGACTTTCACCCTGAATTCTGAGACTCTAACAGTCACCGTCTCCGGCACGGGATCAATTTCTAGCAGTCCCGCAGGAATTTTGAATTGCAGCTCCGGCGGGGGAACCTGCTCGGCCCCCTACAACTACGGAACCGTCATCACGCTCACAGAAACGGATTCATTCGGCTGGTACTTGAGCGCACTGACAAACACGACGTGTGGTGGCGGAGCCTGCACCATCACGCTCACGGCGAATACGACCGTAGCAGCGACCTTTTCGCAAAGCGCTGGCGTAGTTTCAAATGCGACGGCAGCCCCAGTCACCGAACCTTTTTCTGGCCTGACCGGATCAGGGACACTTTCGCTAGATCCGGAACCTTTGGCCTGGGGGAATTCGACGCCGCTCTTTCACTTGCCCCAACTTCGCGTGACCGATGCCACGATGTCCTGCGAAATCGTCGCGAACCATTCCTATCTCGCCGATGCCTCCGACGGGCAGGATAACAACTTCTCTGTGGGTGATTCGCAATTTACGTTCGTTGATCAGGGGAATAACTACTTCATCTGGAATTTCAACCCGCTCACCTTCACGCTCGGTAATTGCTATAGCGGAAGTGCGAGCAGCACGGGATTCTGGGTCAATCCGGTTTACTCGCACGTCACGCCAAAATTGCTCTATTCGTTTTCCAATGCGGCGGTGCCGCCGCGGCATGGTACGGTCATGTCTTCGTATGACGCCACCAGTTTCCCGCCAACCAGAGCGACGGTTTACGATTTCGGGTCCTCGCCCAACGGAGTACCGAGCGGCTACGTGGTTCAATCTGACGCCTTGAGCATCAATCAGACGGACAGGATCTTTATCGACGGCTTTTCGAATTCGGCAACCCAGAACACGGCAACGATTGTCGCGGCCTACACCGTAGGCTTGGGAATCTCCACGCTGAACGCGGCGACGGGCACGATTACCGGAGACTATGGCGGAACGGGAGCGGCAGTCTGCCAGAACTGCCCCGGCGCGCCGATCTCGCCCGGAACCTTCACCATTCACAACGTGAAAGCCAGCCCAGACGGGATCTATGCAGTGATCGGCGTGAACAGTTGTACCTCGGGAGCCGGAACCTGCTTCCAGGGAGATGACCCTTATCTATGGGAAGTGGGTACAGTGAACTTCTACACGCTCTGCGGCACTGGCTGCAGCGGCCATCAATTAGCAGGCTACACCGGAATCACAACCAATTGGAACACGCCTTATTACAGTTGGAAAACTTTCGCCAGCCCGCTGACGTACACGCAATACCCCTCGACTTACTGCGGCACCTTCAGCGGCATCTTCGATTCCCATCCCTCTTGGTGGAACAACTCCGGCGCAGATCAGCAACCCTTCTTCACAAGCGCCACCACCGGCACCCATGACCCGGTCTACAGCATGTGCACGATTGACGAAATCATCTCGATCTACACGCCCGCAAATTCCGGCAGCAGCGGGACGATTACGCGATACGCCCATTCCTACGGCTCTCCAACGGCTCAGTTCGCGCCAACCTGGCAGCTCATGTACATCTCGCAGACGGGGAATTTCTTTGTCTATACGAGCACGATGGCCAACAGTTCCTTTATTGGCCAACTGGGAGACACTTCAGGAAACTACCCTTGCACGGTCGCGGCGAATTGTAGAAGCGATGTTTTCATCGGAACGGCTAGCAGCACCTTGCCGACGAATTAGGCGCTCGACCCGGAGATTGTTCCCGGGTCGCCGGCTCAAAAAGCCAACTGAGTCCGTTGCTGTCAGCGAACGACGCTACCAGGTCGGCAAATCAACTTGAAACACTAGAGCGGGAATTGTATTGTCTGGGGCGATTCGAGGACGAGCACATGGCGCTTGCGCACGAAGAACTTCTGCGAGAATTTCAGGATTCAAGCGGCTGGTTTTTCGCCAATCCGTGTTCGCTCCCACTCGTGCTTTGAGCAGTAGCCCGTGCCGGAAGGAGAAGCTAATGCAGGGCACACACCTGGTTCTGTGTGGCTTGTGCTGCCGTGACAGGGTTTGTTGCTCCGGTTCTTCCTGCATCGGGGCTACGATGCCGGTTTGGCTGGGAATGTAGTGATAGCGTCCGCCTTCCGGTGGCACAGTGGATGCAACCAGCGGACAACGAGCCAATTGCTCGGCTCATGACCTTGAAAGTGATGAGTTCCGTCTTCGAGACGTTCAGCAACCCCGACCAGCCTCGGATTTATTAAGCGTCCTGTCCTGCCTGCATCTTCGAACCCTGCCCAAAAACTCCGATTGCTGCCCAAAAAGTGAGGGTCGAATGCCAGTTATTAGGAAAAGCCACAGTGCGTGGCTTTGCAATATGGCAATGCGGAACGACCAGAGGAAGGGGTTGGGTTGGACTGAATCCAGGCGGTTTAAGGGTCTTCCTCCAGCGAGGGATGAGTATTGGCCGCCGGCACACTGGAGAACCCCGATTAATGTTTGCCGGACGCCTTCAGAGGATTGTAGCCGGAGTTGGCGTCGAACATAGCCGGGTTGAGATTTTGATTGTAGCTGGCGGACGTGATGAATCGCTCGGTTTGCATATCCCCGTTGAAATAGCGAGTGAATCCAAAGGGCGTCATCACGCCTTGGACGAGGCGGTATCCATTCCAGGTTTCTTCCTCCAGATTCTTTTCTTTGTCCACGGGATCACGCCAGGAATAAGTCTTCTTGATGGGGAGGTGGGTATCGATGTCGAAGTAAACACTCACGGACTCATTCTTTGAATTGATCAGCGTGATGCGCTTGGCGGCCAGACTGCCAGCCAGGGCATCGCCGTCATAAAAAAGCGCCACGCCAGGATCGTTGATCCAGACCCTCAATATCGTGTCGAGAGAAAATTTGTGGCGGCGAAGATAATCATCGAGATCCTTCTTCTCGACGGAGCGTGCGCCCTTGTAGGTCACCTCGTAGGCTTTGTCGCCCACATACACATAGGCGACGTCGCGCTGAGGAGTAAGTTCGATGCGCTCCTTGTTCGGGTACTCCAGGAATCGCCAGAAGAAGACGCCATTACTGGTAGGGCGCCCATGATAGAAGCTGTAGACTCGGCCCTGCTCCTGCATGGCGTGAACGTTCAGATACGCCGGCCCGCCTAGGGCTTCGATGGCTTGATCGAGTAACTCCCGAGCCTGGTGGGCGTTTTTCTGATCGAGGGGGATCGGAGGGCTGCTTGCGGCGGGAGACTGCGCCGAGCCGGACGATGCCACCTGGCCCCAAGCGGCAGGCACGCGGTTGAGCCCCGTAGCCAGCGCGCACGCCAGAGCGGCGATAAGAGGAAGAAAACGTTTCATGCAACCGATCAACGATGAAGCCCGAACAAGAAATTGTAGCTGCTTGCGGCAGGCTTGAGGATACCAGTGCGGACTTCCGCGCATTTCGTTGGATGCAGAAAAAATCGTTGACGTCACCCGCCGGGATTCGATTGGCCAATTACCCTACAAGCACGGCTCCGCCGTTTACGTTGAACACCTCGCCAGTGATGAAGCCGGCATATTCGGTGCACAGAAATAGCACCGGGCCGGCAATTTCCTCCGGAGTTCCGACGCGGCCCATCGGGATTGTGCGGCGAATTTGTTCTCCGCTTCGAGGGTCCTCGAGAGCAGGCTTTGACATGTCGGTGTCGACCCAGCCCGGAGCAACGGAGTTCACATAAATGCCTGCCGAGGCCAACTCCGAGGAAAGCCCCTTCACCATGCTGATCAGAGCGCCCTTGGTGGCGGAGTAATCGCAATGGAAGGCCTCGCCGCGCTGGCCGCTGGTAGAACTTATGAGCACGATGTGTCCGGCACTCTTGCCTTGGCGGGGTTGAGCTTTCATTTGGGCAACCGTATGTTTGACGAGACCAAACACCGCATTGAGATTGATCGAGATGGTGGAACTCCATTGCTCGTCGGTCATTTTATCGATGGCGATGTCTTTGGCGGGCCACACGCCGTGGTTGGCGACAAGAATGTCGATCCTGCCGAAATGCCTGACCGCTTCCGCCACCAGGACGCGAGCGGAATCGGGGTCATTGAGACTGCTGCTGACGGCACGGCAGTTGGCCTCACCACATTCGCGGGCCAGTGCCTCCGCCTGCTTTTGCGCCTTCTGATAGCTGAACACGAGCTTCGCGCCTGCCGCCGAGAACATACGCACGGTAGCCGCGCCAATGCCGCGCGAGCCTCCAGTGATCAAGGCGACTTTGCCGGAGAGAGAAAGAGAAATGGGCATCGGAATAGTGTCAGGTTTGGAGCTTAAAGTTACAAGACCACGAAGGCCCGGATGTTTGCCCGTGCCGTGATGACCAGGAGTTATTTCATACGTTTTAACCAGCCCTTGGGGTAGAACGACAGCATGAACTTTTCCCGGCTGCGGTCGGTAACAAAGTTGTCGTTCGTTTTCATGAAATCTTCGACCGCTTCGAGGGGGCCCGGTCCCCATCCTGGGTTCACGGGATGGCCGTTGATGTTTGTATCCTGCACCACCAAGTAACTGCCTGGGGAAACTAATTTGGAGTAAATCTCGATCTCTCGCAAGACGTGATCACGGGTATGCAGAGAGTCGAGGGTAACTAGCACTTTCTTGCCTGAAACTTCCTGGGCAATCTGATCGGTCACCTTGGGATCCAGCGAGCTGCCGACAATCACCTTCACGCGTTGGTTCCATAGGGGAAACCTAGAGGCATTTTTCACGTGAGGATCGACATCCACGGTGATCACCTTTCCGTCCGGATTCACCAGGGACAGCACCGTAGCGTAGAACAAAGTCGTCCCACCGTTTGCGGTTCCCGTTTCGATAATGTAATCCGGTCGAACCTCGGCGATAAGCTCCTGCATGCTCCAGTTGTCCGTGGGGGCTTGTTCTGACGGCACTCCCAGCCACGTCGTCGAGTTCAGCCAAACCAGCGAGTTGTAGTAGATCTGTTGGAATTTATCCGCCACGTTTCTTTCCGATTCGCGGCGGTAATGCAGTGCCAGCAGAAACTCACCTGCGGCAAGAGCCAGGGATAGAAGCGCTACGACTCTTAGGAAAGTGGTTGACGACGACCGGGGGCTGAGTTGTCTATCCACGCGACCGCTCACTTCCGTAGTTCCTTGACGTACGCCCCCACTGCGTCCCACTCGGTGCCGGGCAAATCGAAAGCTTATAGAAGCTGGACAAACAAGCGGAATGGATTGACGCGCGGTCCACGGCTTGAAGTCACCTCAACACAAGAACCAAGGTTCCTTGCTGCGCTCGGATAACAAGCGCGACCGATGATGATCGGGCCCGAGAACAGTCTAGCTTCCCAGGCTCGAGGAGGATGCGCGTTCCGACTTCAATTCGCGCAACAGCAACCGGACCAACATGCCGTCGAAACCGGTGCCACTCATCTTGGCCAGTTCATCGAGAGCTTGGTCGGGGGTGCGGGCCGCGGCAATCGACTGCTCCGTCAGCATGTTGGCGTAAGCATCGGCGAGCGCGACGATGCGCGCCCACAGAGGGATCTGTTCACCTTTCGCACCATCGGGATAGCCCGTTCCATCGAAGCGCTGATGATGATGCTCGACGGCCTGCCGCATCATGGCGCTGTGCGGCAGGATGGCAACGATTTCCGCTCCCACCCGGGCGTGCATGCGCACCAGGAAAAATTCGTCGTCGGTAAGCGGGCCGGGCTTATTCAGAATGCGTTCGGGCACAAAGATTTTGCCCACGTCGTGAATGCGAGCGGCGAAAACCAGGTCGGTGACTTCCTCCGGCGGCAAGTGGAGAGCCTTGGCGATGATTTCGGTATAACGCGCAACGAGGTCTCCGTGGCCGGATGTTCGCAGCTCGCGAGACTCCGCGGCGCGGCTGAGGACCTCGATCGATTCCTTCAGCAGCGGGACATTGCAGTCTTCTTCACCGCCACAGAACTTGATCAACATCGAGCTTAGTTCTTCCAGGTGCTCCGGCCCGTTATGCTCGCGCTGCAGAAACCCTTCGATGTAGGTGGAAATCTGTTGCCGCTGGGGAGCGAACTGTTCGCCTCCGGCAAATTCCTCGGCCGCGGAAACTCGATTGCCGCCAGAACGTTTGGAAACATACATTCCTGCGTCGGCCACGCGGATGATGTCTTCAATGGAAAAACCATGCATGGGGAAACTGGCAACGCCGAAGCTCCCGGTAATGTGATGTTCGCTGAGCATGGGGTCGGTAGTAATCCATTGCCGCAGGCGTTCCGCCAGGACCTCCGCCTGCTCGGGGCCGGTTTCAGGCATCAGGATGATGAATTCATCTCCACCATAACGGGCGACCACATTGGATTGACGAGACTTTTGTTCGAGAAGGCGGCCTACGCGAGCCAGAACTAGGTCGCCTTCGAAGTGGCCCATCGTGTCGTTTACTTCCTTGAACTTATCCAGGTCGATCAGCACCACGGAGAACGGCCGGCCCGAGCGCGAGGCGCGCTTCCATTCCGCGGACAAGGCTTCCCAGAAAAAACGCCGGGTTTTGATTCCCGTCAGACCGTCCGTGATCGACTGCTGCTGCAGTTTCTGGAAGACGAAAGCATTATGCAGTGCGGTGGCCAGCAGGTCCGCCAGGGTGTTGAGAATAAGAACATCTTGCGGAAAGAATGCGCTCTCATTACGGCTTTCGATATTCAGCGCGCCCAACAAGGTTTCGCCATACGTGATGGGAATGCACAGCACGGAGCGCGATTCCGGCAAAATAGCGCCAATCTGGCCTTCGACGCCGTTCTGTACCAAAGCCCGCTCCCCCGTGCGAGCCACGCGACCGAGAATGCCGATGCCCAAAGGAATACGCCTGCCCATGGCGTGAGCCGTCGCCCCGGCTTCGGCCTTGATTTCGATCTCCTTGGTACCGTAATCCAGCAAGCCGATGCCAATGTGATCGAAGCTGAAGTTCTTTTGGATTTCTCGCACAATCTGGCCCAGCATGTGCACCGGATCGTCGCTCGAAATCGCCGTGCGGGAGATGTTGTTGAGGAATGCCAATTGCCGGGAGCGGCGCTGCTCTTCCGCGAACAGGCGGGCATTCTCCACTGCTACCGATACCTGTCCGGCGGCGGTCATCAGCACGTCCACGTCGCGTTGTTCAAATACGAATTCCCGCGTGAGGCTCATGGCAACCATGACTCCCGCGGGCCTGCCTCCCAGCAGGATGGGCGCGGCACAAAGGCACTTGGCGGGTTGCTCGGGTCGATACGTGATGCCCAATCGCGTCCGGCTCTTCTCCAGGTCGGAGCGTATCAGCAGAGCTTGCCCGGTTCGAATCACGTATTCGGTGAAGGCATTCTCCATCGTACGTTTCCGTTTAGGCAGGACATGGTCATCCTGCACCTCCAGCTCGAAGCAGATTTCGTCCCCGTTCTGGAACGCGATGTAGAAATTGCTGTTATTGAAAATCTGTCCCAATTCCGCATGGATGGTGCGCAACACTTCGTCCTGATCGAGCCGTGAACTGATGGCTTGTCCGATTTCGGTAAGCAGTTCGTACTCCTGGGTGCGGCGATGCGCATCGTGCGCAATCAGATAGTTCTCGACCGTGAGTCCGAGTTGCAACGCTAGTCCCACCATAAGACGAGGACCGGAGGTACCGAACGCTTTGCCTTGCGCATGAGGAAACAGAATCACTCCGAAAGCGTGCTCGCGAGTCTGCAAGCTGACCGCGGTCAGGTTGCGAATCTCAGCATTTTTCAGCACCTCCTTGAGCCCGGCAAAGGTTCCGGAAGATCCCACCGGGAGAGGCTCGGTCATCTGTCCGATGTTGCGGACGGTGAAAAGCCCTCCCTGCCGGTAGGCTAAGTCGCAGATGTATTCTCCGGCTCCGCTCTTGGTCAATTCCTCCAGAAATTCCGGAGAGAATCCCCGTTGCACCGATGGCAGTAATCCGCGCCATCGCTCCGAGACGTAAATGATGGCGCGGCCAGCCGACAAAGCGCCAGCCAAACGTTCGAGAGCGGACTGCATGCTGGGAAGCAAATCGTCGGCGGAGAGCAACCGGCGCGGATCGGCCCCCAGAGTCGACAGGGCCAGCGTATTCTCCTGTACCGCATTGCGCTCGTTCTCAGACAGCACCATCACCATGGCGATACCCAGCAACATCTGCGGTACAGGACCAAGAACGTGACCAACGCTGCCAAAGGTTTCCATCCATGGATTGCTCGATTGGATAGCGCCCATCAGCACAGCCCAAAGCGCCAGCGAAAAGGCCAGCAGTTGGAAGGCGACCGACCCCTTTCGGTGAGCATGTAAGTAGAAGGTCGCCGAGCAATACAGGAGGACGCCGCTGAGATAAACAACGGTGAAGCTGAGCGGACGTTCGCTCTTCCCAAGAGCGGTTGCGAGCAATTGAAATCGCAGGTCTACGAACGCCAATGCGACTCCGGCCAGAGCCAAAACCCAGTCATACCACTGAAAGCGGAAAGAAGTGCGGGTAAGGCGTGTCGAGACGAAGATGCTGACCGCCATCGCCACCAGGAACAGCGAACTGGTAAAGAACGCAGCCGGGGCTGGCGGCCGATAGTAGCGGTAGGCATCGAGCGCATAGTGGATGGAATAGCAAGCCCAGGCGATTTGCCATGCGCGGAAGTAGACCTGCCGGCTCTGTTGGTAGAGATAGTAGAAGAGCAGGCAAAGCAATAAAGCGACGACGCCCGGAATAATAACGATGCTGGTAGAAACGCTGTTCATGAGGCCAGATCAGGTTCCGGTGGAACGAGGTCGATTCCTGGAAGAAACGACGAGTGATGTTTTCACAGGCAGGGGTAGGAAAACAACTAGATTTAAGTACAGTGGCCCTAAAACGGCATGGCGGAACCTCGGGTAACCCTGGGGAAGTATCCTTATCCGTCCGCTTGACGATAGTTTTCCTAGCCCCATACCATCAAACCTTAGCCCACTATGACCGATTTACCTGATCCCGGATCGACTAAGCCGCGCGTGCGTTTTGCGCCGTCTCCTACCGGTTTTCTGCATGTGGGCAGCGCCCGTACCTTTATCTTTAACTGGCTTTATGCCCGCCACCAGGGCGGCGCCATGATCCTTCGTCTCGACGATACCGACGTCGAACGCAATACACAGGCCTCCCTCGATTCCATTTTCGATGGATTGAAGTGGCTGAACTTAAGCTGGGACGAGGAATACAGACAGTCGGAGCGGCTGGACCTGCACCGCAGGACGGCATGGAAGATTTTTAAGAAAGGCCTGGCTTACCGGGATTTCACCCCTGCCCATGCGGGCGATGCCGAGAAATCCGGAGCTCAAGGCACTTGGCTCTTTAATCCCGGCGCTCGCGAGGTATCGTCGGCGGAAAGCGATCGCCGCGCCGCCGCGGGAGAGCCGTTCGCATTGCGTTTTCGTGTACCCCGCGATGCTGGGCAAGTGGTGCGATTCGACGATGCGGTCTATGGCGAGCAAGGGAAGGCCGCCGCCGATATTGAAGATTTCGCCTTGCTCCGGTCGGATGGCATGCCAACGTATCATCTGGCGTCCTGCGCCGACGACGCGGACCTGCGAATCTCCCATATCATTCGCGGGCAGGACCACCTTTCGAACACTTACAAGCACGTCCTGATCTTCGAGGCGGCGGGCTGCACGGCGCCGCAGTTCGCGCACCTGCCGTTGCTGGTGGCGCCGGACGGGACAAAGCTTTCCAAGCGCCGCCATGGACCGGTGGTCAGCGTTACGACTTACCGCGACGCCGGATTTCTTCCCGGAGCCTTCATCAATTTTCTCTGCTTGCTCGGCTGGTCGCCAAAAGACGATCGCGAGCACATGACCCTCCAAGAACTCACCGACGTGTTTTCGCTGCAGGGAATTAACCGCTCGAACGCGGTGGTGAACTTCAAGGAATCAGCCGTTTCAACAAACAAGGAATCAGGCGCTTCAACAAACCTCGTCATTCCGAGCCCGAGCGAAGCTCAGAGGAGGAAGCTGCTTTCCTATTCCGAAGAAACGTTTGATCCGAAGGCACTCTGGCTGAATGCCGAGCACATACGTGCCTTGCCAGTGGAGGAGTTGAGTTCGCGCCTGCTGCCCATCGTGCAGGGCGCCGGCTTCAACGTCTCGGCGGAAAAGATGATGAAGATCGTGCCGCTGATCCGCGAACGCATCAAGCTGCTGCGGGATGTGCTGACCGCTGCTGATTTTTTCTGGGTGGATCAATTGCCTCCCTATGATCCGGCCGAGCTCATCCCGCAAAAGGGAGACATGGCCATGGCCTTGAAGGTGCTCACGAAGGCGCAGGGCGTCTTGGCGAACGTCGAATTCAAGCACGATCCGCTGGATCAAGGTCTGCGCGCTGCCGCACAGGAATTGAGCGTCAAGGCCGGGCAAATGTTCCAACCCGTCCGCGTGGCGGTGTGCGGGCGAAAGAACGCCCCGCCGCTGTTTGAGACTCTGGCAGTGCTGGGGCGGGACGCTACCCTGGCCCGGATCGAACAGGCCCTCGAAAAGGCCGGTTCTGTCGGAGTCTGACCCTCCCGGTGAGACGTTCTGTGCGATAAGATCATGGAGTAATGAATCCATCCCACCCCGTGACCGAAGCTGGAGAAAAAGCCGTGGCTGCCGCATCTTCGCCCTCGCCGGCTCCGTCGAACTTCGTCCGCGACATCATCCTGGAAGATCTAAAGACCAACAAGCACAATGGCCGCGTGCAGACGCGTTTTCCTCCCGAGCCCAACGGCTATCTGCATATTGGCCACGCCAAAGCCATTTGCATCGACTTCGGTCTGGCCGACGAATTTGGCGGACATACGAATCTCCGCTTCGACGATACCAATCCCGAGAAAGAAGAAACTGAATACGTCGAGTCGATCAAGGCCGACGTCAACTGGCTGGGCTTTCAGTGGGACGGGCTGTTTTACGCCTCGGATTATTTCGATCAGCTCTACGACTGGGCGATCAAGCTCATCCAAGATGGCAAGGCTTACGTCGACGATCTGACGGCCGAGGAAATTCGCCGGCATCGCGGCACGCTAACCGAACCGGGGAAGGACAGCCCTTATCGCAACCGCTCGGTGGAGGAGAATCTGAATTTGTTTGCGCGCATGCGGGGCGGCGAATTTCCCGATGGCGCTCGCGTTCTCCGGGCGAAGGTCGACATGGCTTCGCCAAACCTGAACCTGCGCGACCCGGTGATGTACCGCATCCTGCATGCCGAACATCACCGCACCGGCAACAAGTGGTGCATTTATCCGATGTACGATTACGCGCACGGGCAGTCCGATTCCATCGAGCGCGTTACGCACTCCATCTGCACGCTGGAGTTCGAAGATCATCGTCCGCTCTACAACTGGTTCATCCAGCAGCTGGGGATCTTCCCTTCGCGGCAAATTGAGTTCGACCGGCTGAACCTTACCTACACGCTGTTGAGCAAACGCAAGCTTCTGCAACTGGTGCAGGAAGGCCGAGTGAGCGGGTGGGATGATCCGCGCATGCCCACGCTCGGCGGGATTCGACGGCGAGGGTACACGCCGGAGGCGGTGCGCAATTTCTGTGGCGCCATCGGCGTCTCGAAAACGACGGGAGTGATCGAGTTGGCCATGCTCGAACACTTCGTCCGCGAGGATCTGAACAAGCGCGCGCCGCGAGTGATGGCGGTGTTGCGTCCGCTGAAAGTCGTGATCGAGAATTATCCCGACAATCAGGTGGAAGAGATGGACGCGGTAAACAACCCCGAGGACGCGAGCGCGGGCACACGGAAAGTGCCATTCGCTCGCGTGCTTTACATCGAGCAGGATGATTTCCGCGAGGTTCCGCCGAAAGGATATTTCCGCCTGTCGCCGGGCCGCGAGGTGCGTCTGCGCTACGGTTACTTCATCACCTGCAGAAGCGTTGTGAAAAATGAAAAGGGCGAAGTCGTCGAAGTGCACTGCACCTACGATCCCGCCACGCATGGCGGCAATGCTCCCGACGGACGCAAGGTGAAGTCCACGATTCACTGGGTTACGGCGGCGCACGCCGTCGATGCCGAAGTGCGGATCTACGAAAACGTATTCAACAAAGAAAATCCTGGCGACGTAAAGGAAGGTCAGGACTTCACTGCGAACCTCAATCCGCAGTCGCTCGAAGTGATCGCGGACGCGAAGCTTGAGCCGTCGCTGGCGAATACTGCAGTGGGCAGCCGGTATCAATTTGAGCGGCTGGGATATTTCTGCGTCGATCCGGACTCGAAGGCGGGAAGGCCCGTGTTCAACCGCACCGTCGCGCTGAAAGATACGTGGGCGAAGGTGGAGAAGAAGCAGGGGGCGAAGGGTTAGGTCCTGTAAATGCGATCAGAACCGATCCAGAAAAGCAAAACCCCGAGCGCGAATTCAACACGGGGCATCAGCCTGTCCAGCTCCGAGAATAGTATCGGCAACCAGGGATTTGAAGCCAAGCTTACTTGAGGGGCCGCGAGCGGCCGCCCGATCGGGAACGAGCTAGTTATGAATATGCGGGCTCTGCGCGGGATTCGCGTGGTGCGGCGGCGGTTCCTTCACAACTTTTATTTCAAAGCTGATGGGCAAAGTTTTCGGCGGATAGCAGGCGGCGTTGTCGCAGGCCTGGTAGCGCAGCACGCCGTGCATCTGGTATTTCCCGGGCACAACGGAGTGCAGCGGATGGACGGCTAGAGCGACTGTGAAGTCTCCGCTGTACACGCTAAGTTTTTCGTCCGGGGAGAACGGGAAAGTCGCATCTTCGCCGGCGGGGTATTCAATTTTCCCCAGGATGATGTCCGTCGGCAGGTCCATTTTCAAAGCCGTAGGGATGAGGAACTCCGACTTGGGAGTATTCGAGTTAATGTGGTAGCCGGGAGGGACACGAAAATTCAAGTTCACCATGGTCGCCTGCGTGCGTTCCGCCGTGACAAGTGGCACCGTCCCTACGGTGAGAGCTGGAGCCTTGCCCGGGGGTTGACCCGAGACGAGGCCGGCGGAGGCCAGAAAAATCGGCATCAGCGCTCGCCACAGGCTCGCGACGCTGCGAGAAGAAATCGGCGCCGAGCTTTGTTCCATCGTCACTTCGACACCGTGTCCTTTCCTGCAGCGGATGCCTGGCGGATGGCTGCTTTCGTGTCGAGTGCCTTCTTGATCGAATCTTCGATTTCAGCCTTGCCGCGCAAGCCAATAATCTTGTCCACAATCTTGCCATCGCGGCCGATCAGGAAGCTCTCGGGCAGGGCGGGAACGCCACCATATTGGTCGCCCACCGATTCCTTCCCGATCAGAATGGGATAGTTAACACCCATGTCTTTGGCGAATTTGGCGATGTCTTCTTTGCTGGCGTCGTCCATGGCGACGCCCACGATCTGCAATCCTTGGGAGGCGTATTGATTTTGCAATTCGACGAACCACGGCATCTCAATTTTGCAAGGACCGCACCAAGTGGCCCAGAAATTAAGCAGGACGGCTTTGCCGCGAAGGTCAGACAGGCGCATGGTTTTTCCGTCGAGCAATTCGAGCGAGAAATCTGGCGCCAAGCTGGACGCCGTGAGGTGCGGCGCGAACGTGGAGCCCGATCGTCGGGCCTTGTGATAGCCGACATAGAGCATCAGCGCGACCACAAAAGCCACAACTACCAGCGCGAGAGGACTACGTTTCAAGGACACACTCCATTTCACGGATGTTACAAAGCCAAGCTACAGAGCAAACCGGTTCAGGAACGAAAGCCAATTCGAGATTAAAGTAAAACGGCCCAACAACAGCAGAATCCCCAGCGCAATCAGCAATCCGCCGGAAGCCACCTCAACCGCGTGCATGTGCGACCGGAACCGGCTGTAAAATTTCAGAAAGCGCTCCACTCCGAGAGCGGTGAGCAGGAACGGCACCGCCAGCCCCAGGGAATAGATCGCGAGCAAAATCATCCCTTTCGACAACGTATCCTGTGCCGCAGCCAGCGTAAGAATGCCGGCGAGAATCGGGCCGATGCACGGTGTCCAGCCGAACGCGAACGCGAATCCGATGACGAAAGCTCCGATTGGAGTGCTTCCACCCTTCAGTTCGTGCAAACGCGTATCGGAATACAGCGCCTTGATTTTCAGGATACCGGTGAGGTGCAGGCCAAACAGAATGATGACTACACCGGCGACGATAGCGAGCGTGTGCTTGTACTGCGCCGCGATCTGTCCGATCTCAGTCGAGATGGCGCCCAGCGTGATGAACACAACGCTGAAGCCGAGAATAAATCCTACCGAGTTCGTCATGACGCGCCGCATCAGGCGTCCTTGCGACGATTTCAGTTCGTCCACTCCCGCGCCAGAGATAAGCGAAACGTATCCCGGCACGAGCGGCAGCACGCAGGGCGAGAGAAAAGAAATGAGCCCGGCGAAGAATGCAGCAATCGGAAGTGGAAGGCTCGACATGCGTCCTTTATTGTACCTGCCGGAGTCTACTCCGTAATCCATCAGACGATTGACGCGGCATTTAGTTGCAGGCGATTGCGCTTGCCGAATGTTCGACTACGGCGATTTCGCAGGCGCCTGAGGAGAAGCGTTCGCCGGATCAGCCATTTCCGCCCCCGATCCTGCCAGCATCTTCCGTACAAAACCCAAGGGCACGGCAGCATCCAGCATGGCGCGGTCGCCCTCCTGTTTGACCTGAATGCTCTCGAAAAAACCCTTCACATCGGGATCGGTGCCGTGCATTCCCGCCGAGGTTTCTGCCGTGTGGGTCAAGGCCACGAACACGTTCACCTTGTCGATGATGGCCCGCGCCTCGTCAGAACTGGCGGTGAAAGCCTCGGCGCGGAGATGCACCGCGCCTGTTCTCAATTGCAAATGAAGTGGGCTCAGGTAGCTTCCGGAGATAACCAGCGTCGCGGGAGTAGTGAAAAGAGAACCCTGCGGGCCGGTGTCGGCAGCAGAAGGCTCAACGCGCGCCACCGCCCATGCCAGGCTGGCGAACTGGACGTGCTTGTAAAACTGGCGCAGCAGCGCCGGTCCTCCGAACGGAGAAGCCAGCCGTTTGGAGCGGTCGACCATTCCGTGGATGACTGCGGGATCGTCATGATTGGATGCAGCCACCGAATCGGCACTCAATACGGCCACTCGCAGAGACCTTCCCTCCAGGCGGATAGTGAAGATATCGACCGAATGGTAGTTCTCGACCGATTGCGCAATCTGCCGCAGATAGCCAGAGAACCGCTCACCGTGAAACTTCCCCACCAGCACTTCAGAAAAGCGCGGCTCCGCAGCATTACCGCCGGTTCCGCCCCCCGGCCAATTGCCAGGATAGTGAACCGCGAAGGCCGCCTCATCCAGATCGCGCTCGAACAGAAAGCCGGTCTCTCGTATGAAGCGTTCGTATTCCGCATCATGGCTGACGGCGGGCAACTCTTTGCCCGAGTTCGCCCTCCGGATCCAGCCTAAATCCACGTATACGAAAGCGTCTGCTCCGGGCAATAGGCGTGCGGGTTCTGGAGGAGCACGCTTTCGAAGTTGCACAGCGAGGATGAGCGCCGTCACCACCAGCAGGACGGCCAAAACGATGGGGAGAGTGCGCCTAATTCGCATGGAATGCGGTCAGGGCTGCCATCATAACACTGACAGGAACGTGAGAGAGATGGGCGGCGCCGAACTCGTTTGCACGGAACCTGCTTGGCACGGAACCTGCTTGGCACGGAACCTGCTCTGCACGAACCTGCTCTGCACGAACCTAGTGGAAAGAGCCGGTTGAATGAATCTGCCTGTGCTGCTTGTGCTAGCCTGGTTGCGCGAAATTTACTGCTTGTGATAACTTAACTAATTGTCCCGGACATCTGGAAGGGATC
>Ga0187875_10000328_pt1 | contig 42123 bp, 45 predicted proteins | sample June2016WEW_17_1_2_FD_132978 | JGI IMG/M metagenome (GOLD analysis project Ga0187875, IMG submission 132978) | Peatland microbial communities from SPRUCE experiment site at the Marcell Experimental Forest, Minnesota, USA - June2016WEW_17_10 | ecosystem: Environmental > Terrestrial > Soil >...
CCGCAAGATAAAGTGACGGTGATCGGCGCGGGAGTCACCTTACACGAGGGGCTAAAGGCCGCTGATCAGTTGAAGGCAGAAGGCACAGCCGTGCGGGTGATCGACCTTTATTGCGTCAAACCCATCGACGGAAAAGAGCTCGCCAAGGAGATTGCCGCGACAGGCGGTCGGCTCATCACCGTGGAAGATCACTGGGCGGAAGGGGGAATAGGCGAGGCGGTCCTGTCCGCCCTCGCGCAGGCCAGCTTCGCCCCTGCCAAGTCGCAGCTCATCGCGGTGCGGGAGATGCCGCACTCCGGCAAGCCGGATGAGCTCCTGGACGCCTTCGGCATTTCGGCAAGGCATATTGTGGAGGCGGTGCGCGCAATTTCATTGCAAGCCTCGCGGAGCGCCTAGACGTCTTGGAGAGGAAAAGCAGCACCCTGAGGCAGTCAGTTAGATCAAAAGGCATGAAGCTCTTGAGAGTAAAACGCGCGAATACAAAAGGAGTATGCATATGGCAGCACAGGTCCAACCACTGACGAAGCCGCCGAGGACCAGACAGACAGCGTGGAGCGCACTGGTGTCACATTACAAAACGGTTTCAAAGCTCCATCTGCAGCACTTTTTGCGGATGATCCGAAGCGCGGTGAGCGTTTGGCGCTCAAGGCCGTTGGTCTTTACCTGGATTACTCCAAGAACCGCTGCCCATGTAGACTTCGGTCCACTTTGTCACCGATGAAACGCTCCGACTCCTTCTTCAACTGACGGAAGAATCTGGTCTGAGAGCACGAATCGATGCCATGTTCCACGGGGAGAAAATCAACATCACTGAGAAGCGCGCAGTATTGCAGGTTGCCCTCCGTGCGCCGCGAGACGAATCCATCGTGGTCGATGGTGAAAACGTAGTGCCCACTGGGACTGGGTTGGAGGACGCTACTCGATGGATTCCGCCATTGGCCTGTCAACCATGGTCGCGATTGGCCCTGAGAATTTTCAGGTGATGTTGAATGGTTTCCATCAGATGGACGAGCATTTCCGCACTGCTCCCTTCCGGCAAAACCTGCCGGTGTTGTTGGGTCTTCTGGCGATCTGGTACAACGATTTTTTTGGGGCGCAGACGGTCGCGGTCTTGCCTTACGAACAATACCTGAAACGCTTCCCGGCCTACCTCCAGCAACTGACGATGGAAAGCAACGGCAAGCACGTCACGCTTGACGGGAAGAAGGTTGCGCACGACACGGGTCCAATTTATTGGGGAGAACCGGGAACCAACGGTCAACACTCTTCTACCAACCGATTCACCAGGGAACGAGACTCATTCCCTGCGACTTCATCGCTTTTTCGAAGCCGCTCAATCCACTCGGGCGGCACCACGACATGCTGATTGCGAATGTTTGCGCACAAACCGAAGCACTGGCCTTCGGCAAGACTCCGGCACAAGTCGAGGCGGAAGGCACTGAGAAGTGGCTCGCTCCGCACCGGGTTTTCGAAGGCAACCGTCCGTCGAATACGATCCTGGCTGAAAAACTCACGCCGAAAACTCTCGGAGAGCTAGTTGCGCTGTACGAACACTCCGTGTTTACTCAGGGCGCAATCTGGAATATCGATTCATTCGACCAATGGGGCGTCGAACTGGGAAAAGTCCTCGCGCAACGCATCATTCCTGAACTGGAGAGCAAAACAAAGCCGCAGCTTGCGCACGACAGTTCCACCAACAACCTGATCAGGTATTACCGTAAATCGAAGCAGTCATGAAGGAGATTAGCAATGCAACTCGGCATGATCGGTCTGGGACGGAGGAGTACGGGTCGGGGCACCAGGCCGACAGTGCGAGCCCCGGGGATTTCGACGTTGTCTCTGATAACTGCTCGATTTCACCTCGAAGATGGAAACTTGACAAGAGTCGCAGGTTTTCGTCGCATTAAGTCAAGGGAAGCTATCATGTGAGCGTATGACCCTCAACATCAACTCATCACCGCGTAACGCTGTCGGTTATCCCAATGCCGCTTTTGGGCCGAAGAGCAAACTAGGGTCCCATGACTGAACAGCCCAGAAGCGAAGACCGCGTGCAACGGCCCAAGCCACTGACCGACTTTTATGGCGAGGACCGTCATGAACTGGTGCAAAAACTCGCGTACCGGCACTGGGAAAAAAGAGGCTCTCCGCTGGGTTCGCCTGAAATTGATTGGTTCGCAGCCGAAAAGACCGTGCGCGCGTACCTGTTGGCTTCAGGAATTGACCTCGGGCCAGACGAGGATCTGTACTCTTGAGTGGCGTAGCTTTGAACATTGAACACGAACGGTTCCACAACCTAGAAAACTAAGGCCCATCTTATGAGCACCAATCGCGTCGTCCGCTCGAGTTCCGCAAAAGTCGTTCCCATGACCACCAGCGCAACTAATGTTTCAGATGTTCTGCAACAGTACGGGTACGGCGCGATGCCGTTTATCGGGACAGAAAACGCTTTTTATGAACGGCACCTGGTTTTTGACAGAGCGATCGATCCCAAAGTAGCGAGTGCGCGTGAACGCTTTGAGGCGTTCTCCTATTCCGTGCGAGACATTCTCGCTCAGAGGTGGGTGCTGACCAAGAACACTTATGAGCGCAAGAATGCAAAACGCATCTATTACCTGTCCATGGAGTTTCTCATCGGACGTTCGTTGGCCAACAACATCACCAACCTGTGCCTAGATCCGCTTTTACCGGATGCAGCTCAAGAACATGGTATCGACTGGCTGGAATTGATTGAGCGGGAACCAGATGCTGGGCTGGGCAACGGCGGCTTGGGCCGCCTCGCGGCGTGCTTTCTCGACTCGATGGCGACCATGCAACTCCCCGGTACCGGCTATGGTCTGCGCTATGAGTACGGCATGTTCAAGCAATCGATCGTAGATGGCTGGCAAAAAGAGAATCCCGACAACTGGCTCCGCTACGGCGATCCTTGGGAGATTGCTCGGCTTCACGAGAGGGTGGAAATCAAGCTGAACGTCTCATTCAAGTTGCAAGAGGGTAATTTTCAAGTTATCCCCGACCGACCGTCAAGCCTGATCGGTATCCCGTTTGATCGTCCCGTGGTGGGCTATGGCGGAAAGACGATCAATACGCTCCGGCTCTGGGCCGCGGCGGCGCCCGATTACTTCGATTTTGAGAAGTTTGGCACCGGGGATTTCGTGGGCGCACTCGGCGAAACTCTCCAAGCGGAGTCGCTTACCCGCGTGCTGTATCCTAACGATTCTACGACTAAGGGGCAGGGGCTGCGCTTCTTGCAGGAATATTTCCTGGTCGCGTGTTCCATGGCCGACCTGGTTCGCCGTTTCCAGCGCTCCAACGCGGATTGGGAAAAGCTGCCGGAGAAGGCCGCAATTCAACTCAATGACACGCATCCTTCCATGTCAGTCCCTGAACTGATGCGAATCTTGCTCGACGATGTGCACTTGGGATGGGACCAGGCCTGGGACCTGACGAAGAAGACGCTCGGGTACACAAATCACACATTGCTGCCTGAGGCTTTGGAGAAATGGCCGGTGGCGTGGTTTGAGACACTGCTTCCTCGTCACCTGGAGCTCATCTACGAGATTAACCGTCGGCTGCTCGATGAAGTTCGGGTTCGCTTTCCGGGCGACGAGGGGCGCGTTCAGCGCATGAGCCTGGTGGAAGAAGACAGCCCGCGCAAAATCCGGATGGCCAACCTTGCCATTGTCGGCTCGCATACCACCAACGGAGTGTCTGCTGTCCACTCCCAGCTACTGCGAACCACGACGGTCAAGGATCTCGCGGAAATGTTTCCCGAGCGTTTTAGCAACAAGACAAACGGAGTGACGCCCCGGCGCTGGTTGCTCGAGGCCAATCCCGCGCTGGCCCGCGAAGTCACGCAAGTCATCGGAGATCGCTGGATTACGGATCTGAGCCTACTCAAACAGCTCAAGCCATTCGCGGAGGATTCCAATGCTCGCGAACGCTTCCTCAAGTCAAAGCGAGAGGCCAAAGTGCAGTTTGCCAATTGGCTCAAGTCAACGTCGGGGCGTGTCGTGGACCCGGATACCATCTTCGACTGCCACATCAAGCGTATTCACGAATATAAAAGGCAATTGATGAATGCGCTGCGGATTGTGATTGTTTATAACCGGCTGCGGGAAAATCCCGGCATGAAGACGGTGCCTCGGACATTTTTCTTCGCTGGTAAAGCGGCGCCAGCTTACAAGCTGGCCAAGCTCATCATAAAGTTCATCAACAACCTGGCGGGCACGATTGACGCCGACCCGGCGGCGCGCGGCCGGCTCAACGTCATCTTTCTCCCTGAGTACAACGTTTCGTTGGCGGAACGGCTGATTCCAGCCAGCGATGTCTCCAACCAGATCTCGACCGCCGGCTACGAGGCCAGCGGAACGAGTAACATGAAATTTATGATGAACGGAGCCTTAACGGTCGGAACCCGCGACGGTGCGACCATCGAAATGGCGGAGGAAGCCGGAGAAGAGAACATGTTCCTGTTCGGGCTCACCGTGGAGCAAGTCGAGAACAGCTGCGCCTGGTACAACCCGCATTGGCACTATGAAAATGAACCCGAGACTCGTGCTGCGCTGGACCTCATTTTCTCTGACTACTTCAGCCGCAATGAACCAGGAGTATTCGCTCCCTTGCGCGATATGCTTCTGACCCAGGGCGATCACTATATGCATCTGGCGGACCTGACCTCGTATTGCCACGCACAGGAACGGCTCGGCGCGCTCTATGCCGAACCCGGCGCATGGGCGCAGAAAGCAATCTTGAACGTCGCCAGCTCCGGGAAGTTTTCGAGCGATCGCTCGATTGCGGAATACGCAAGCGAGATCTGGAAGGTGGAACCATGCCCAGTACTTTAGAAACACAGTCCGTGACCGGTGAACCTAACATTTCGCCGCTGGCAGGCAAACCAGCGCCGAAGGAGTTGCTGGTGGACGTGGCTCGCCTGGAAAAGGAATATTTCGAGCGGCGTCCCGACGTGGAGGATCCAAATCAGCTAGTCAGCTTCGGCACCAGCGGACACCGTGGCTCGCCCCAGCGCGGCACATTTAACGAAGCGCACATCTTCGCAATTACCCAGGCGATCTGCGAATACCGGCACGGGCAGGGTACCGATGGTCCGCTCTATATGGGGAAAGACACCCACGCAGTCTCGGAGGCCGCGCAGCGCACCGCCCTCGAGGTGCTGGCGGCAAACAACGTAGACACGATCATTCAGCAAGACGACGGGATAACTCCCACGCCGGTTATCTCGCGAGCGATTCTGGTTTACAACCGTAGCCGCCAGGAACATCTAGCCGACGGCATCGTGATTACGCCATCGCACAATCCGCCGGAGGATGGAGGCTTCAAGTACAACCCGCCCAACGGCGGCCCGGCTGATACCGACGTGACCCGCTGGGTAGAGAATCGCGCGAACGAATTGTTGCGAGCAGAGAATGCAGGAGTCAAGCGAATTCCGTTTGCTAAGGCGATCCGGTCCGCGACCACTCACCAGGAAGATTTCGTCCTGCCGTATGTTCGTGATCTCAAAAATGTCGTTGACATGGATGCGATTCGCGGTGCCCACCTTAAACTTGGCGTTGACCCATTAGGAGGATCCTCGCTGCCTTATTGGGAACCGATTAACTCGATTTACGGGCTGGACATCGTCGTCACCAATCCAATAGTCGACCCGACATTTTCGTTTATGACCGTTGACCACGACGGCAAAATTCGCATGGACTGTTCGAGTCCCTATGCGATGGCCAGGCTGGTCGGTCTGAAAGATCAGTACCAGGTGGCTTTCGGGAACGATACCGACGCTGATCGGCACGGGATCGTAACTCCGGTTGCGGGTTTGATGAACCCGAATCATTACCTTGCCGTTGCCATCCGATATTTGCTCAAGCATCGGCCCCAGTGGCGTATCACAGTTGCGGTGGGAAAGACGCTGGTGAGCAGCAGCATGATTGACCGGGTCGTCAAAAAGCTCGGCCGCAAGCTCCGCGAGGTGCCGGTGGGTTTCAAGTGGTTTGTGCCCGGCCTGGTCGATGGCTCGTATTGTTTCGGCGGAGAAGAAAGCGCTGGAGCGAGTTTTCTTCGTCTTGACGGCACAGTATGGACGACCGACAAGGACGGGCCGATCATGGACTTGCTGGCGGCGGAGATTACCGCCCGAACTGGCAAGAATCCCGGAGAACATTACCGCGAACTGACGGCGGAGTTCGGCATCCCGTACTACACGCGCATCGACGCGCCCGCCACGCCCGAGCAGAAAGCAAAGTTGGGAAAACTCACCCCGGACGCGGTAAAGGAGTCAGACCTGGCGGGAGAGCCAATCACCGCCAAGCTGACCAAAGCCCCGGGCAACGATGCCCCAATCGGCGGCTTGAAAGTTGTGGCGGAGAGCGGTTGGTTTGCAGCGCGACCCTCCGGTACTGAGAACATTTATAAGATCTACGCCGAGAGTTTCAAGACCCAGACCCATCTGAACGCGATCCTTAGCGAGGCGGAGGAGATGGTGAATAATGCCCTGGGTTCGTCCGCAGTCGTTCCCGAGCAGGGAGGCCGGACATGAGCGGCAATGGCGCGCTCATGGTTGCGCCGCCGTTTCCGCCTGAATATCGCGCTTCGGGCTTGCTGCTGCACGTCACGTCTCTGCCCTCGTCGTATGGCATCGGCGATTTGGGATCGCCCGCCTTCTCATGGATGGAGCGTCTCCACGATGCCGGCCAGAGGTGGTGGCAGGCGCTACCGCTGGGTCCGACTGGTTACGGAAACTCGCCCTATCAATCAATTTCGTCGTTTGCGGGCAACGCGCTGCTGATCAGTCCCGGAGAGCTCATCGCGGACGGACTATTACAGGCGAGCGATACTCAGTCTCACTTCTCCGCGGACGTGTTCGACTACGACTCCGTTATTCCGTTCAAACAGCGGCTGCTCGAAAAGGCGTGGGCAAACTTTCAAGGCGGCGAACGAAGAAATAATCAGTTGTGGTCTGCCTATGATGAGCTCTGCGCCAGGCAGGCGAATTGGCTGGAAGACTATGCTCTATTCCGGGCGCTAAAGGCCAAGTATCACGGCGCTTATTACCTCGAGTGGCCAGCAGAGTTGGTTCAGCGCAGCCCGAGTGCTCTCGCCGAGGCGCGGCGAGAGTTCGCAAGTCCAATTGATCAGGTTCGCTTCGCGCAATTCCTGCTGTTCCGCCAGGCCGATCAACACAAGGAGCATGCCCGTGCGAGGGTGAGCTTGATCGCCGATCTACCTTTCTTTGTTTCCCCGGATTCCAGTGATGTGTGGGCGAACCCTGAGCTATTCCTGCTCGATGAGCAGCATCGGCCACAATTCGTCGCCGGAGTTCCTCCCGATTATTTCAGCGCGCAAGGTCAATTGTGGGGCAATCCCGTTTACAACTGGGATGCAGTGCGTTCGACTGGTTATCGGTGGTGCATCGATCGGTTGCGTGCTCTGCGGGCTCATGTTGATGTGATTCGCTTGGATCACTTCCGCGGGTTCGCGGCTGCGTGGCACGTTCCAGCCGGAGCGCCAACGGCTCAGTCCGGGCAGTGGGTGGCGGGTCCGGGAGCCAGCATTTTTCAAGCAGTGCAAACAGAGCTGGGCCATCTACCATTCAACGCGGAAGATTTGGGTGTGATTACGGCCGACGTGCAGGCCCTGAGCGACCAGTTTCGTTTGCCGGGGATGCGCGTCCTGCAATTCGCCTTCGATGGTCATGCGGACAATCCATATCTGCCGCACAACTTTCTCCACAATGCAGTGGTCTATACCGGTACCCATGACAATGCCACAACTCGACAATGGGATGAGGAATTGCCCGACTACCAGCGGCAGAACTTGTGGAGCTACCTCAAGCGTGCGCCGGGAACCAGTGCGGATGCCGCTCCGGAGTTGCTGCGTCTGGCATGGTCGTCACCAGCGGCGCTCGCTATTGCTCCGTTGCAGGATCTGCTCAACCTGGGAAGCGAAGCTCGCATGAACGTGCCCGGTCGTGCCGACGGAAACTGGCGTTGGGGGGTCCGAGAAGACATGCTGGCCTCTCAGGCTTTTCAATGGCTGCGGGATTTGACGGAGAGCTCAAGGCGCTCGGTCAGTCCTGCAACATCCGTTAGAGTGCAGGTGGACTGCGGACGGGCGAGCGCTCAAATCTAGAAACCGACGGAAGGTCAACCTGGTGATTCAACTTGCCAAGAGTATTCTCCTGGTCGTGAGCGCTCTCTTTCCGATCGTGGATCCGATCGGAGGCAGTCCGGTTTTCCTGCTGCTCACGAGAGATTACGCGGCCGAAACAAGACGAGCGCTGGCTCGCCGCATTGCGCTAGATAGTTTCATACTGCTGATCGCGTCCTTTACCCTCGGGGCGCACGTGCTCTCCTTCTTTGGGATTTCGCTCCCGGTTGTGCAGGTCGGCGGTGGGCTGATCGTGATTTCAACGGGCTGGGCGATGCTGAATCAGAAAGATGGGGATGACCGAACCTCTACCCGGCGAACGGTCACTTGCGCTGATGCTCTGAGCCGGGCATTTTATCCGCTGACGCTTCCTTTGACAGTCGGTCCCGGCTCCATCTCGGTTGCGATCACTTTAGGCGCGAATGCGCCGCAGCACTTGGGCGCAAACCTGCTGGTAATTATCGCGGCGGCGATCGGTTCCGCTCTCGTGGCAGTAACCATTTATCTCTGCTACGGATACGCAGATCGGCTTGCAAGCAAGATGGGTCCGACAGGGACGAATGTGATTTTAAAGCTCTCCGCGTTCCTGCTGGTGTGCATTGGAGTGCAGATCCTGTGGAACGGCGCGAGCAAGTTGCTCAGTTCGTTGCCGCAGTTTGGCGGAGTTGTAGCGCTGCCGCGTTGAGAGCGAAGCGAGCGGTTGGAGTTGATGAAAGAGAGGGACTGTGAACAGTTCAAGCGTTGATGTGCTCGCCAACTTGGATGGTCCGGCCGAGGCTGACAATACCGTGGCGGCCCCACTCATGACACGACCAACTTGGGAGCAGGCTGAGGGTAACCCATTGCCGCTTGGGCTCAAGTGGATCGAAGAGGAGCAGGCATTCAACTTCGCGGTTCATTCCGAACATGCGGAGAGCGTCACTCTATTGCTCTATTCTCCAGCCGATCTGGTGAATCCTTTTCTGACGTTTCGCTTGGATTTTTTGCACAACAAGTCAGGGAGGATTTGGCACTGCCGAATCCCGGCCACAAGAATTGGTGAGGCTCGCTTTTATGCATACTCAGTGTCGGGAGAGACCATTCCTCTACTCCATAGCTACGACCCGCAGAAGGTTCTCCTCGATCCGTACACGAAGTGCATTTTCTTCCCACCCGGTTTTGATCGGAACTTGGCCATGCGAGAAGGATCCAATGCAGGCAGCGCGCCGTTGGGAGTGCTGATTGATCACCGCCCGACCTTTGACTGGTCGCGGGATCGGCCGCCGCATCATGACTCGGATGCGATCATCTGCGAACTTCACGTGAAAGGTTTCACGAAGAACCCAAACTCCGGCATCGATGCATCGCGTGCCGGCACGTACGCCGGTCTGGTGGAAAAGATTCCATACTTAAAGGAACTTGGAGTGACGGTTGTCGAACTGATGCCGGTTTTTCAGCGTGATCCACAGGAGGGCGACTACTGGGGCTACATGCCTTTGAATTTCTTCGCACCTCATGCCCAGTACGCTAGCACACACCGTGCGGATGAGCAGCATCTTGAATTCAAGAACATGGTTAAGGCTTTTCATCAGGCTGACATCGATGTGGTGCTGGACGTCGTGTACAACCACACTTGCGAGGGTGACCACAGAGGGCCGATCTACAGCTACAAGGGACTCGACAGCGCTGGCTATTACATGGTGTCTTCCGATCCGGCCAACCCCTATGCCAACTACTCGGGCACAGGTAATACCTTGAATTTCGGCCAGGCTCACGTGCGCAAGATGGTGATCGATAGCTTGCGCTATTGGAAGCGAGGTATGCACATCGACGGCTTCCGCTTTGATTTGGCGTCGGTGTTCAGCCGCAACGCCGATGGGTCGCTCAACTGGGGAGAAGCGCCCATCTTCAGTGAAATTGCCGCGGATCCGGAATTAGGACCCGTGCGTTTGATCGCGGAACCTTGGGACACAGCCGCCTATCAGCTCGGACGCGGCTTCCCCGGCCTGACTTGGCTGCAGTGGAACGGACGGTTTCGCGATGACATTCGCCGTTTTGTTAAAGGCGACGCAGGGATGGTTCCTGAGGTGATGCGACGTATCTATGGCAGCGATGATTTGTTTCCAGACAGCCGCGCCGACGCTTATCACGCGTATCAGAGTGTGAATTACGTAACCTCCCACGACGGCTTCACGCTTTTCGATCTTGTCTCTTATGACCGCAAGCACAATTGGCAAAACGGAAATAATAATCAGGACGGCACCGATGCGAACTACAGTTGGAATTGTGGGCAAGAAGGGGGTGAGGCCGTCTCCCCGGCTGTCCGCGCGTTGCGCCGCAAGCAAGTAAAGAATTTCTGCTGTCTCCTCTTCTTGTCTAATGGGACGCCGATGTTTCGGGCCGGGGACGAGTTCCTGAATACCCAATTTGGCAACAACAATCCCTATAACCAGGACAACGAAATTGGATGGTTAGATTGGAGTCAACTCCGATCCAACACGGACATTTTCCGGTTCTTCAAGGGTATGATTGCGTTCCGGAAAAATCATCCGTCGCTGAGCCGGAGCAGATTCTGGCGGGAGGACATCGCTTGGTACGGTGTGGGACCGACGGTCGATCTGTCCTACGACTCTCACAGCCTGGCATTCTGCCTCCACGGCGCTTCTCAAGATGATGACGACATCTACGTGATGATCAATGCGTACTGGGAAGAGTTGGAGTTCAATGTGCAGGCCGGAACAGCACAGGAGTGGAAGAGAATCGTGGATACCGCTTTGCCCAGTCCGGATGATTTCTCGGACGACGGAATCCCTTTAGAGCGGACGAAATACCTACTGGCTCCAAGATCGATTGTGGTCTTATGTCGACCCCAGGCAGAGGCTCAATGAAGTGGTGAGAACAGGCGTCCCTAGTTTCATCGCACAAGGTAGATGAACATGGGAGCCGAACAGCAACTGGAGGAGTCCACGGAAGAGGAACAAGTACGTGAAGCCCTGAATGCGCACTGGCATTCGTGGACTTTGAGACTCCTTTTGTATGGATTGCCCTGACGCGCTCAATAACCCGTGGCGCCCTGGCTGTCAGAATCGCCCGTGTTTCCGGTCGAGGTCGTCTGATAATCCGCGCCTCCGCGCCGCCGCTCGCGAACGATCCCTGCGAGAGCCCTCGCCGGTTACCGAATGCCCGCCGTAATCGCGAACCTCCGCGGCGCTCGCCGTCATGCTGGCGAGATGCCGCTTCGCGTGCTCGATTTTGAGAGTGCTGACGCTGATCTGGCCGTGCGCCGGCGGCTTGCCAGTTCTTCTTGACATTGCCCTCTCCTTCTCGTCTCGCCTGATTTTACTTGGTGCCGAGAGGCCGCGAAGAAATTTCGTTCCGTCTCCATTGCCCGAGAGTTGAACGAATGCGGCAGAGAACAGGAGTCCGGGCGCCCGGACTTTTCGCCAGTGCTAGGCTCATTTCAGGCGCATTGAAACGATCGTGGACCAGATGGTACATTTCAACAAAATGCGCCATGACACCCAAATAATCTGGCTGACACCCCAATCATCTGACCGTGACTCCCGTGCCCAACCTGCCAGGCTTCTATTACCCGGTAGTCGTCGGGACCTACCTGCAGCCCGCGCCGGCCGCGAGTTGTGGTCAGTAAGGCGCGAAAAGAGTTGGCATCTTTAACGCACAATTTGAAGAACGCGACGGAAACTCTAACCAGAGCGCTTGATCAGCGGGTCGCTCAGGAAGGGCTGCCGCCCGCTCTGGACGCCGTCTGCCGATTTGGACTGGCCGACTTCTGTAGTATGGCCCGCATACGTGGGACCTCGATACGCTGAGACACATCCAGGATTTTTTTGTCCGTTTGGACTCAGGGCAAGGGACGGTGCTCACCGATAGCCTCAGCGTCGAGAAGCTGGGCGGCGCCGAATCCTCGAATGGTGCGGAATCGCTCCGCTTCTCGGCCACACCATCACAGCTCGCCGCATCCTCAACTGATACCGTAGCCCCGTCGTTACCTCAGGGGCCAGGCGCCAATCTACGACAACAAGGCAGCGCGGAAAAGACGGGCACCACGACCTACGGCGGAGCCAAGGCCCGCGAAGGCGGTATCGTCTTAAAAGACTTTCATGATTGCTATGAAGGCGACGGCTGGGTTGCGGGCACCGTTGTCAGCGCTAGCGCCACGGGCGGCGGCATTGACTGTATCCGCATGTCGTCAGTGTGCCCAAAAGAAAAAAGAAAGAATTATTGTGACCAATTGCGACCGTTGACTCAAAAACCAGCGTTTGTCTTGCTAACAAGGCCGTCGTAGGTAGTCCGAATGCCCTCAGCTTGCTCAACAAGCTCATTGAGATTGCTGGTAACGGGACGATTTGAGACGCGCGAGATTCCGTCCCCTTGATGGTAGTGCCATCACTGATGACGGATCTGCCGAATTGAACAGACGGTTAAGTTCGAGGCCGGCTACCGATTGAGTTAACGTATGAGCCGGGATTACGGATGGAAGCGGTTCTGGTGTTCGATGGAGGGGACCTATTCTCTCGCGGGTAGCGGTTTTCTCGTTGACCCAGAAGGCAAGTGCGGGAAGCAACTCAATCCAAATTTGATGCCTTTCGCACGGCCCGAAGGGATCCCTTACCTTGCACTTCTTAAGCGGATCGATTTCGCGCCGCGCCCAGTTGTCTTATCAGAGACACCTCACGAGTGAGCGCCCAACTCTTCCCGATGCCCGGCTCACCCTAGACTTGCGGCAATTCGGGAGTGAAGACCGATTATTTTGCAGGTTTCCGCTGCCCGCACTTAATCACTGTTTATTTTGGCCCTGAAAAGGATGGCGTCGGCGGTTCAACTCCATTCCTGGCCACCATATTTTCAATCACTTAGCTCTGCCCTAAACGTAAATTCTGTTCGATCCTGTTCCAAAATCCAAAACAGACCTGCCGAGAGTTTGCCTCAAGCAACACCACAGCTCTGTCGTGGAGTACGCGGCATCCCGTCCCCAACATCAACTAGAGCAAGAAGCGTGGAACCACCTTCACGTAACCGAAGGAGCGGTCACCCAAACGATGTCCGTATCACGGAAATTTCCTCCCGCTTCTCGCTTTTTGCGCGGTAAATTCACACCGCAAAAGTTGTGGGAGCGGGAGCTTCCGCTTAGGAGCGGACGCCCCCACTCCGGTTAATGTTTCTCTACTGCTGCCCACCACCGGACCCGGAACCTGCTTCCTGCTTCACTTCCCCCTCGGCTTGATCAGCAGATGCCTGCTGGTCCTGCAGAGTCTTCTCCGCACTCTTATCCGGTTGAGGCGGGGGAACATCTCCAGACTTCGTGCTGGTGTCGGGAGCCTTCGGCAGTCCACCTGTGCCTTGCTTCTTCGCCAGTTCACCCATGCCGTCCTTGAGTTGCTCGCGGAAGTGGTTGTACATCTCCTGCAAGTCGTCCACCGCGATCGGGCCTTCCTTGCCAATGGCGCAATCGGACTTGGTGCTGGCGACCACTTTCACGTTTACGTTCCGGTCTGCATCCGGAGTTTCCGTAGTTCGCTCGATGACGTCGCCGTTCGAAAGGGCGCACTCGTCGCCGCCGTCCGCCACCAGAGACGTGTCAGTCGAAACCACGAATGTTTTGAATTTAGGATCGAGGGCCGGGGGAGCTTCATTGCTGGTTGTTTGTCCTCCCGAAGAACTGCTGCCGCTCTTGCCAGCCTCGGACTGTTCCAGCGCGAGGATCAACTTCACTTCCTCCGCCAGTTCTTTCTTCACATCGGGGCTGAGCTTTGCCGTTTCTTCTGGCGCGGGTGCCACGGCAAGCAAGCTGGCTAACAGAGTGCCGTCCGAGGCATCGTGATACATCCAACCCTCTGCTGCTTCCGCCTGGGCTGCGTAAGCGGCCTGTAGGTTGGCCGCAAGCAGGTAATCGGTCAGCCAAAAAGCCGCCGCGGGATACACCGGGTATGGCTGGTAGTAGGCGCCATAATACCCGTACCAGGGCGCTCCGCCCCAGCCCCAGCCCCAGGCCACGGGAGCCGGCCACGGGTTATAAGCCCATCCATAATAGGCCGGAGCGTAGTAATAGCCAGGGTAGTATCCATAGTAGGGGTATCCACCGTAGTAGTAGCCGCGGTAGACACCTACGCTGTAGACGCCGTTATGGTAGTAAGTTCGCGAATAATAGGAATGTCCCCCGCGATTGACATACGCGCGCTGCACATAGCCGCCATGCCTTCCGTTGGTGACCACTCGCGCCCCGTTATGCGTGCTCACAACTGTTCGACCGCCGTGCATGCCGTGCTCGATATGCATCCCATTCTTGTTAACCGATCGGATTTGTCCATTGGGACGAAGGTGCGCGGACCCTCCACCCCTCAGTGAAACATTCCTTCCGGGCGGAGTGTGTCCGCCGGCACGTCCCGCGTTGGCGTGAGCCGACGCGTTGTTACGACTAGCGTTGGCGTTGTTACGACCAGCGTTGGCGTTGTTACGACCAGCGTTGGCGTTGTTACGACCAGCGTTGGCATTGTTGTGGCCCGCCATGGAATTGTTACGTCCGGCGTTTGTGTTGGTATGTCCGGCGTTGGTGTTACCGCGACCCGCGGTCGTATTGCCACGACCCGCGGTCGTGTTGGTATGGCCAGGCATATTGCTGCGCCCCGCCGTCGTGTTACCGCGACCCATGGTTGAATTGCTGTGCCCCGCCGAGGGGTTGGTGCGGCCGGCCTGCCCGCCCATGGGACGGCTATTGGCTGGACGGCTGGACGGTGCGGTATGGGACGGTGCTGCATGAGAGGGCGCCGCATGAGCGGGCGCACTCGCGTGTGATGGTGCCGAAGCGTGAGGTGCAGGTGCGCTTGACCTGTGCTGGCCCCAGGCCAGCACGGGGAGCGCGAGCGATAGCAGAAACACTAACCATTTCCCTAGAATCTTTTCACTTCGCGAAGTGCGGTTCATCACTGCCTCCTGATCATCAAACTTCTACGGCTGTTGTGTCCGCGAAAGAAGAATCCCGGTTTTTACCCTTTGCGAAGTCAGCGTCGGATTCGAGTTTGCGGCATAGACGTACCCTGCCGATTTCACGGACCGGACTTAATCAAATCTACCCCAGGGGGAGGACCGCAAGAAGCGCAAACCGCGTGGGGCTAGGCGGCACTGCAAACCACGCCTCTCGGAGCGAACAAACGTTACCAGAACTTCGCCGCTCGCGCAATCATTCTGTTATCAGGAGACGGAACCGAAAGAGCAGCGAAGACGAGCGACCTGATCATGCAGATTCAGCGGATTGGAGTTCAAGGTGTCACGCAGACCGAACGTCCGCGTAAGTCAACGTTGGAACCGTGCCCTCCCCGAAGTCATAGTCGTTCAGGCGGAAGATGCGAGTATTCGTTCCGAATCGTAGTTCATGAGCGCCCCGGCTCCAGGCCAAGTTGTCATTGATGAAGCAAAGGGATGCGCGCGGGCCTTGAATCCAGGTGTTGTCAAGCCCTCCAATGAGCGTGAAGCTCCTTCTTTTCCTCTCTCAAGAGGATGACCGGGACCGCCTGAGTCGTGGCAACATTGTATCGAGGTGTCCAATCTTCGTTCCCGACACTATCGAAATACTCCTCGACAAGCTGCTTCCTCCGCGATAGTCGGTAGCGTCCGCACATTTGGAAGATTTTGGCAGATCGGGTCAATGCGGAGCGGAAAAACTATTGCAGCTTCGCGTACTCGGCCTTGGCTTCCTTCAGATGGGGATGTCGGGATCGGCTTCGTTCCACAGGGTGAAGAAATCTTGGTATGCAACTCTTGCCTTCGTTTTGTCCCGGAAAGCGTGTAGTCTCTTCCCAATTGCACATCAGCCAGGGCGCCGATAGATCAGTTCTGCACGATGCCGCGATGATCCAGCAACTTTTTAAATTCCGCGGCAGCGGCGGTCCCATCATGTGCAACCAGATGAGCTTGACCCCGGATGTAGGCGGGCAGATAGTCTCGTTCATAGGAGTTCGACGGTTGTAGAAGCTCAATCGCCTCGGTAGCGCGGCCGCGGCCCAGTTTGATCACAGCCCGTATGGTAGGAACCCAAGAGTCTTGGACATTCGTAGCTAGAGGAAAATCGTGATTCAGTTCGTCGGCCAGCTTTTGCGCCTTGGAGGCGTCGCCGGCAAGAGCTAAAGCGGTGGCGGCGCGCAACCGCACGTCCCGCCCCTCGGGGAATGCGGTGACTGCGTCCGACGCTTCCTACTCATATCCCGCTACTTTCATACGCCATAATCAACGCAGGCGCAGACTTCTGAGCGAGGCGCGAGCCGCACCTCCTCTTAGGTTGAGCACAATGATCAATTTACTCCCAATTATTCGCACAATCACGCACGCTCCGGATCAGACAACTTAACGGCCTCGGCTTATCCATTTATCCATTGTTGATTCGCCCTCGCCGCTCCGGCCCCATTGCGATCTTACCTCTGAATGATTTTCATGAGCTTTCGCGGGCCGGAGGCCCTGAGTGACAACTTAGAAAGACGGAACAGAGCACCGAGAGAGAAGACGAATCAGTCGGCGATCAAGACACCAAGCGGGAACAACGATGAGGTCCGATACCCAGGCAGCACCTCAATGCGAGGCCCGAGTCTATGCATAATTTTAGGTGACATGGCAATACGATCAAAAATCGTTGCGGCTTCCCTTGACGATTCTCTGGTTGGGTGCACTGAATCTTGCTGATCGTCTTCTGCGTCCTGCAATCGGTAAATTAGATTCGCAACACCAGCATTCATGCTCCGTCGAAGCATCGCTTGCTTCTCCTCCGTACGATGCATTGTTCCCTGTCGAAAGTAAGGAGTAGAACCTGGACGCCGAAGGCGTGCCGCAAATTGTAATCCCTGGGCTTCGTTCTTTACGATGGAAGACTGGAAGTGCCCAGTTCACTTCTCAACATTGTTCTCCACGACCCATCCGACGAGGACGCATGATCGTGCCCCCGAACATGTGACTTTGCTCTCGTGCAGAACGAGCAACTCTAGCTTTCGCCATCTCTCTGGTGACTTCGGCGAGTGTAGTTTTGGCGGATTGTTTAATACGTTTCTTCTTAGCCATTTAGTTTCACTATTCCACGACTGTGGAACCGTTTACTGGTCAATTTAGATCAAGCTGCGCCCCCACATCATGGGGAAATAAAGGGGCGGGGAATTCGCAGGCTCGTTCTGATCTGCTCGGACGCGGCTTGGGCAGTTATCTCGTTAGAGGTAACGATCTCTTGCAAAGACGACGAGTTCTGCCGCCGTCCGGTCAAACTCGGCGGGACTCAGAATTCTGCCTCCACCCACGTGCCCAAATCCGCACAAAATTGGTCACTTTTGATCAGTTTTATCCTTGGGATGTCACCTATCATTTCTGCCAACCGACCAGCCGCAACCAATCGTGGAGGGAGTTATGAACAATTTCGCCGAGTTGATGCAAAGGCTAGTGGAAATCCAAAGGGACGAAAAACGAAGCCCAAAGCTGATGGCTGAAGACGAACAATTGATGCGCAGTCTAGAGAAGAGAAATTTGGCAGAAAAGTCCCGAGATTCCGGCTTGGCTCAATTCTCAGGGGCTTGATCTTGAAAAGAGATGGCAAACATCGTTTTGGGCTTTTTCATGGGCTGATGTCGGGACGTTTCACACGGATCACGCCTCCATGTGGCTCGAAAGGGCCGGATCGGGCTGGCGCTGTAATGGCTTTGGTCAAAGGTGTACCGGGCGGACCATTTTGAGCGTAAATTATCGGCTCAGCAGATTCGTCAACTTGCGACTGCTGCGCGGAAGCCTGGTGGGGCCACCGGGGAGAAGCTCTCAAACAAGGGAGATAGTGAACCGCACAGACATCGATCCCAATTAGCCTTATTATTAGCGCCAGACCCGTTATTCTTCGTGACAACGCCTTCTCGCACCTTGTAATCGAAGATCACCCTTCCGTTCTCGAACTCCTCTGGAAAATGGACGTTGTACAGCTGCCCATTCAGTGGCCCATCAATGTCGGCCAGCGCCTGGTCGTGGGTACTTACCAAACCGATGGCACCGCGATTTAGCAGAGCACGGACAACGGTCTCAGCCCCGTTTCAAACTCGCACACACCAGCAGCCACTAAATCTCCTGCCTCATTCGCTTTCCCGTCCGTAGGTCAGCGCGTAAGGAATCCCGCACCCATCATCGTGCATACCACGCGCGGCGACAGTTCCCGCTTTGGAGAGGACGATGTCCGGAGTCATTTGTGCGAACGACTTCATGCAGCGTACGGCATCTCTCAGGGTAGTGCGCCCTGAGTAACTCCTTTTAGCACAGATTGATCGGGCCTGACGCAACCCTGCGGGCTCCGGGGCCTTTTTTGAATGACACGGGTGCGCCAAAAGAAAACGACCCAGAGCAGGTTTTCTCTGGGTCGATTTCCTCACACCAGCCCGCGTCGTTCCCTGGCACATAGCTGATGGCTGCGGAACCTATATGTGGGCGCAAGTTCTGACGTATTAACTGTGAAGGTGCAATTTAAGCTTGCCCAATTTGTCAGTAGACCCATTTGAGCGATTGCGGTGCGCCGTCAAAAGGCGCTTGTCCACAACGGAGCGGCGGTCAGAAAGTGGATCAGATCCGGAATAAACTGGGCGGTGCCCAGAGCGCCGCGCATTAAACTTCGCTTTCACAATGCCGTTAGTGAGTAGCGTGGCGGGACTGTTCATAATTGACCATTTTTGAGAGCGCCGCTGAGACTAGAGTGAAGTAAAGAGGGGTGTTATATGGCTTCAACCGAAGGCCGAACTATTCAGAGAGTTCTTTTGGTCGATGATGATGACGCTGTATTAGAGATGATGAAACTGCTGCTCGAAAAGAACGGATTCGAGGTAGTCGCGGTCGGCGGTGTAACTGAAGCTCTGAAATGCATTGCCACTGAGATCTTTCAGGTACTTATCACGGACTTACACATGCCCCACGCGGGTGATGGCTTTACAGTGATCTCGGCCATGCGACACTCTCAACCATCTGCACTGACCATGCTGCTGAGCGCCTTCCCTGATGTGAAAAGTGCGATGGAGGCAATCATTCTTGAAGCGGACGAAATCGTGGTGAAACCCGTCGAAGTGAAGCGGCTTGCGGAACTTGTGCGAGAGAGACTGCTGATTCAACGACCAATTACGCAACCTCCAAAAGAGAGCGTGAGCGCGATACTCCGACGTTGTTCTGAGACTGTCGTCCAGAATTGGTTAGCGAGGGCGAAGCAGGCTCTGGAATTGAACCACCTTGATCTTAAGGATGAGGAGCGAACTGGCCACCTTCCCAAGCTGATCGAAGACCTCGTTCGTCGCCTGAACAGGCCCCTTACGGGATCGCTGCAGGACTTCGCCGCCAGCTTCTCCGCCGCCGCCGTACTACATGGCGAGCTGCGATACGCGCAAGGCTATACTCCGGAGATGCTGGTGCATGAATCCAGAATCCTTCAGGTGACCCTGTTCGAGACGCTGAAAAACAATATGAACGCTCTGGACTTCAGTTTGCTGCTAGCGGATGTCATGTCGATTGCGGACGAGGTGGACGCCCAGTTGACTCAGACCATGGGTAGCTACATGAAACTCACGAAAACGCCGAGGCCAACGAATCCGACGAAGTTAGCAAAGATAGCGGCAGCTTAGGGATCACGCAACAATAAATGTACAATAATGAGCATAACTAGCACATTTCGTCAACGCCACGATGAACTGGCGCGACCCACCCGCTGAAGCTTTAATATTTGGCACCAACAGCGGATGCAGATGCCGAGCGTGGGTTGCTTTCCATTATGTTATAAGTATCACTATTCTAGGCAAGAAGTGAGAACTATAACATTGTGCGACCCCCATCCTTCGATCCGTCTGTCCTTCGCCGGCACCTTCGCCGGCACAAGATCGCTGATCTGCCCGAGCTGAAACGCGTTCTCGGCACCCAGACCGATCTGACCGTGTTTCGCAAACTGCAGCAACTCGACTATCTCGCCAGCTACACCCATCGTGGCCGCTTCTACACCCTGCCCGAAATCGCTCACTTCGACGATCGCGGGCGGTGGTGGTCGCACCAAGGTGTCTGGTTCTCCCGCCACGGCACTCTGCTGGCTACTCTAGAAACCTTCGTCAACCGAGGTGGATGGCCAGTTTCTCTATACCGCCATCGAGTCCATCCCACGCCGCCAACAGATGCTGGCCCGACGCAGTGCTCAGGCCGTTTCCCGTGGCCGTGCATGCTGCTGCCCTCCAGGCTTCTCCCGACGAACTCAAGGCCGCCATCCTTCTGTTCTATGGCCTGCTCGATGAACAACAGCGGCGGTTGTTTGCTGGGTTGGAGTCCATTCGCTTGGGCCATGGCGGGGACACTGTGAAACTCTGCCCGAGTGGAACTACACCATCAACCCACCACTGTAGAGTTGTTCCTGCGCGATCCCTAAGCTAGGTAGTCGCTAAGGCGGGGAATTGGCCTGCCCCAACTTCCTTCTGTTCAACCAAGAAGTCGCACCACTGACCTTCATCGCTGAGTTCCGGACGCCATATCCGGCGGTAAGTGAGGTCGAAGACTACTGCGGAGCGAGGTCCGCAAGGCGACTGGGTGCGCCGGATTGTGTAATACGTTTCAAGCGTCATACCGTACCGCCTTTCGTTACTCCAGGCGAAAATGCGCGGGCTTAATGGACGTGCCACATCTGCACATCACGCGGTGACATGGGTGTAGGGCAGCCGTGTGCAGCTGTGGCGTGCTCATTCATTACCCTAGCCGCTTGCGTGCGGCAGTTGCCGTTCTGGCTGCCGAACTCCAATGTGGTGACGGAGTGCTTACAAAGCGGACACCTGAACATGCTAAAGCCGTTCATTTTTTTGATGGTGTAATGTCTCATAGCTTCAAGTGTAGTCGCTTATGCCGGTATGACTCCGAACTAAAGTCACCCTTATCACAGGTCGTGAATGAGATCGCCTCAGGCGGTCGTCCCCTTACAATAGGTTGAATGAATGTGGATGAGGGCATGGCGGCGGATTAGCCTTGTGTGAGTCGCACGTGCCGTGTGCAATGGCGGCGCAGGATACGAAACATCGCTTTCTAGCGGGCGACTCGGTCGGTTCCAGGCGCACCACCAAGTCATCAACCAGAAGAGTGCCCGAACAACCGGGCGGGTCAATTTCTTCATGAACAAGTCTCGAAACTTGGGCTTCGTTCGCTACGACGGTAAAATAGAAGTCCACAGTTTACTTCTAAACGTCGTGCTAAACCGCTAGCTGCGTGGGAAAATTCAAAGTTCCGACCTACTGCACTGCTTTCGTGGCAATCCGCTCTATGTTGTTCAGCGTTACGGAACAACTGCAATCCGCGACAGAGATTGTCACAAGGATTTGCACCGTTCGGTGCAAAACGTCTGCGCTTTTGTTAGATAACTGCTACATCTCGCTAGTTTTCTGTTCCGGAGTTCTTAACTGTTGTAGCACCTGTTCAAAGTTGAACAGACACCATGGGCTTTGCTGTTATAAGTTACTGCCACATTCACTAACCGGGAGCAATACGAGACTACGAGTGTGACAGGTGGCGTTTGAAAAAAGCGTGAGCGCCACTGTCGTGATGTTTTCGTGGTGGCATTGCGCTTCATCGTCCAGCTTCGCCACTATGCCACCGGTCTGGGGGCCATCTGAAATGTTGCAATGGGCTGTGATCGGAATCTTCATGCTGGGAGCGGCTATGGGTGCGCTGCTGACTTGGATCGCTTGTGCGTCTCAAATCCTCGAAATTCAGCGCGTCCTCGGTATTATCTCAGCGAAGCACGATTCAAACGGCAATCTCATGAGTGACCAGTTCGAGAATATTAGACAGCGCCAGCTTTAAATATTTCGCAGGGAAAGCGTCCAAAGTGCACTAATCGACATTGGCACATTCCTTCCTCGCGTTCGTCGATCTAAGTGCAGACCGACTGTGTACATCGTTTAATTCATGCTAGCGTCGAAACCATATCTTCTCAGAAAGCGGTCGGCAATCCATACGCAGAAACGAAGGACCTGCTGCTACGTGGTGTCGGATGAGCCAAACGTGACAACTGCCGTAACTGTATTTTCAAAGTGTTCAATTGTGGACAGACAAAGGAAAGAGTCGTTGGGAAACTGGAGCCGCGAGGATAACTGCCTTTCGGTATGCGCTTTGTAGGTTCGGCAAGGTACACGCCAACACATAACAGAGTGTGGCAAGACCACCAACTGTTCTTGTCCGCTCCACCGGGCTAGATGAGAGATCGAAAGTAATCTGTTGTGGAGAGACGTTACTAGTCTTACAGCGAGGGAAGCGGATCGCGTTGACGAATACGGCTCATTAGGAGGCTCGTGAGTGCGACCGTACCAGCAAACGAAAGTCGCCGTCTCGTAATTCTTCGGAGTCTTGGGGTTATGGGAACACCTTCCGAGCAGCTATTCGATGATTTTGCCCGCTTGGCCGCTATTGCCTGCGACACGCCCGTTGCCGTCGTTACTTTCATCGATGAGCAAAGGGTATGGTTTAAGGCGAAAATCGGCCTTGAAGTCGATGAAATTCCACGACAGGGCTCTTTTTGTTCTCACGCAATCCTGCAGGCCGACGTGCTGACCGTCCTTGACCCTATCTCTGATGAGAAGTTCACAAGCAATTTCCAAGTTACGGATCTCGGAGTTCGATTCTATGCCGGGATACCGCTAACTATAGACCACCATGCCGTAGGTGTGTTAGCCGTGATGGACCGAGTGCCACACCTGATGACATCGGAGCAGAGCGACTCCCTACGCATACTCGCTCGACGTCTGGTGCGTGAGCTTGAGCGACGACGCTCAAAAGAAACTCAAGCGCCGACTCTGCGACTTCAGCTGCTACAGCCTCCCGCCCGCTCCATCACCATTTTGATAGTCGAAGACAACGACAATCTTCGAAACCTTCTACAACGGACGCTTGAAGGGGTTGGGTTCTCCGTCCTTCCTGCCAACGATGGCGCGGTCGCCCTCGACATGTGCCAGCAACACGGCGGTACAATAGACCTTATGGTGAGTGATATTGTCATGCCCCGGCTCAACGGCCTTCAGCTCGCGGAGCAACTTCGTTTGAGTCGGCCGGAAATTAAGTTTTTGTTTATCACTGGGTTTGCTGACGAATTTCCCGCATTGCGTGAACTGATCAAGAGCGGGGCAACCATTCTGGAAAAGCCGTTCCTTCCTTCGGAACTTCTGTGTAGAGTGGAGGATATGCTCAATCCTGGGCAGGCGGCCTCGGATGTTAAGGACTTGATTTGTCTCACCAGCGAACAACAAGGCTTCCAAAACCGGAGCGCGTTGTAAAATCGAATTCTGAACCGCGACAGCTTACACAGCCTTCTGTTCAACCAAGAAGTTGCACCATTCACCACCATTTCTGAGTTGCAATGCCGGCTGGAGGCGGTTGCCTCCTCGGGTGCTCTACGGCGAGCAAGGGCTTGTCAACCTGGTTGGGTTAATACCTTTTTTGGCATCCCGGAGGTCTTGAGTCTTCGTGAAAGCTGCCTACGCGAAATGTGTACGGCAGCTTGGGCGGCGGACGGAGGCTAGCGCGTAAGCGCGCCTCCTCCGACCCGACACCGGTGAAGGTGGGGAACCGCAGGGCTTCCGCAAGGAGCAGGCACGGTACCCACTGGAGGGAAAGGGGAAACAAGCAACGCATCGGTTGAAGCATCGCCGATACCGCGCGATCATCTACCCATGTGCGGGCGCTACCGACTAGCCCGGAGGAAAGATGGTATACAACGGCGGCTAGTGGCTGCCTTCAGGATTCGTAGAGCGGCCTGCCCAAAGTTTTCGTGGGCTCCGGCATTGGCTGCCGCCACACTTCGGTCATTATGCGTCTTCGCGCAGGGGTGTCCGGTACTGAGTGTGCACTTTTCCTTCGGTTTGGCGCGGCATACTGGACAGCGTACAGACAATATCTGTCGCAACGCGAGTTTCTTGGAGCTAGTACTCGTATTATTCAACATCATTACTTTCGAGAACCGTCAATTGTGCTATTTCGATTTCATCATCTGCACCAACATAAACTGTAAGGACCGGATCCGCAATCCCCAGCCTATTCTGTTTTTTCCAGAGAAATCACTCGATCTATCGGAATGGCTAAGGTGGATTTGTCTGGGTTTCTTGCACCACATGCTCGAAGGGTTGCCGTCCCTTGCGCTTCTTTCAGGAAAACATAAAACCCGTCTCTTCCCATGATCTTTACGTGATCTCCCTGCTTTATGGTTGCCTCGTTTGGCCTCATATTGCACACTTTCTGAACACAACTTTCCGGTCTTGGATTTGGATGGACTGATGTCCCAGTCGCTGCTTCTCCTCCATTTGATCGTGATGTGCCCTGACTGCGAGCATTTTGTCGTTGCAGTCCGTCCGTATGGCTCTGAGATCGTCGATCAGTTTTATGTATGTCTCGTGCGGTAAGCGACGGCTCGGATATAGGAGTTGACCGGCCGTAGCGTGTTCTTTGACGCGGGACGCCTCATAATAAACTGCAAACAGCCGCGTTCCCTCATCATCTCTCGGAAGTCTTGTCTCAAGTATCACTGGTTACATAATATGCCGATAACTACGCCCGCGACCGCACCTATAGGACATGAACGACTACCGGACTGGCTTTTTGGGAACGATCCGGCGCAAGCTAAGTCTGGTCATTGTGAAAATGGCAATAAGACTTTTAACGAACTATGGTCTATGCTTCTGCACCGGGCCTTTTGGGCCGAATGGGGTGCACCGTAAAGACTACAGACTTCACTGCACGGTGGCGCTAGTCTTGGCTCTTTACGTACTCGACTCCGTATTCGGTTAAATCGTTGCTGATCTTGCTGGAGCGTACAACACAACCGGCCACAAAAATGTTTGCCGCACCCTGCGTGTAAGGGACAGCCACTTGAACCCAACTGTCCTCATGGTAAGTTTGAGAACTGCGGAAACAAATACCTCCGCGTGAAATGTTCACCACGTCAACTATGTCTGCGTGGGGACCAAGCGGACCAACGCAAGCAACTGTTTTCATGTTGATGCGACCATATTTTCTCTTGTCCGGTTTCTTGCCAGACGCGAGGAGTTCCTCCGGCGAGGTTTTATCGGGAACTGGCTCCCACACGGTATTTGCCGAGCATACATCACACATGCGCGTGAGACGATGGGTAATATGGAAAACGGAGACCTCAACCTCGTTGAGGGCGGTCACGTGACAGTTTTGGCACGCTGCGCATTTGAGAAGCACGCGTGCGTGACTTTCCTCCAGTTCCTTCTGACGAGGAAACCGAATACCCCAGAAGTTGTCGCTTGGGTTCAGCACTTCGATTCCATAAAGATTGTGTTCGGAATGAATGCCAGTCTGCCCCACTACGCGGCCGACCGCTTCCTCGCCGCTGCCCATCCGTTGCATGTGAATCTTCTGCCCCGGTCCCAGCGAACGTTTCAGAGGCAGACAGCAACCGTTACGGCTAACATTCGCTGTCTGCACAACGTCGGTAAAGTGCTCACCCGCGAGATCGGTACTCGAGACCCGTACGCTGATTGAGATTGAAATACGATCGCCCTTACGAGTGGTTGAGGCCGCTGATTCTTGGACTTCCATGTTTCAGATTGTAGGAGAACCGACCACAACGATCGGTGATCGCTCCCCATGAGTGGTTACGCTCGTAACATTCGGCGGGTTGCGACGCTCAGACGGTCTGCCAATGGTGTGGACCGGGACCGCTTGCCTCGCCGGAGAAGCTGACAAGAGTAACGCCACGACCTCCGGGTATAGAGTGCTCACGACGGGCAGTGCGAATCTGTCGCGCAGCAGTTGGGTAGCTAGATATCCTTCCGCACGCCGGGATGTTTGCCCAATCTCCACTAGCTAATTTAATTTAGAGCCATACCGGAGATGAATTCCTGAATGTGTTCTTCGCGAACCGTGAACTTTCAGATGATGATGTGCTGAATTGCGCTTACCTCGGCGCGCTTGAAACTCTAACCGTGAAGGAGAGCGTTCGCTCACGTCACATGCCTGCCACAGGGAACAAAGTAAGACGCGAGGGAATGAGGTCTCCATTGGACAATCGCCCGCAGAACAGGCTATGTGAGATTTCGAGTTGCTCGGTCGACGGATGCGACTGTTCTCGAGACGGAGTCGCCAGCCAGCATGGCTCATGACATTCTGCCCGAGCTTTGGGGTGATGCTTCTAACTTAACTTAGGCGGGTCATTCTTGGCTAGAATGCGGGGCGACGGGAAAAACCAGTCTCCATGCTGACGGACGCCGCGAATTTGATGTGGGCTCTGTTTAAATTCGCCGTCACACGTTGCCATTAGACCGGATGCGGTCAATCTGTTCAGTGAGGCATTCGCGGATGTCGCTCGCGCTTGTTAACGGCTTACCCTCTCGGAGTCTGGGGCGCTTGAACAGATCTTCCCGCAGGCGCTCCAAGACCGAGACAGCTATTTGGCGTTCGTCGGAGTTTAGAACCGAGGATTTTCCCCCCATTGCTCCTCCTACTATCTGTGTTTTGGTCCCCTTCAGGTGACCAGACTCCCAGTGGCATCCTTACGAGAATGAGCAAAACAGACCACTCAAAACCTCGGGCCGCCATCTTTGTTCTTCTGACACCAACGGAGTGTGTCCGGTTGTGCAATGGAAGCCAAGAACGATCCTGGTTGCCTGACGCACGAGTGAGAACCCGCGTCGCGCTCCGCTTCGCTTTTGCCATCGAGTATCTCGCATGTCTAGTCTCCACAGCAAACGTGCTGAACGTGCGTGAACTCGGCGCGTCAAGTAAGTTGTAGCCCCAGTTTCCGCGCACAGCCGCCGGAAAGGGGATAAAGCAGGAAGATGCACCCACTCTCTGAACAAGCTCTTTCGCAGCTCCACCGGGCTCGGACTGATACCTCCTGGCCATTCACGTCCCCCTCTTTGAGCCAGATTGCGTTCAACCACGGTTCTCCCTTCGTATGATCGTGGGACTGCTGCATGCCAAGGGAAAATCGACCGCGCTATGCAGTAGCGCTCGCTTAGTATCACTCGACAAGTTTGTAACGATGCCAGAAGGAACTGTGAAAGGATCGTCCTTGTGCTGGTTTCTGATCCATTCTTTGACCGAATCCGCAGCAAACATACAGTGGTCTGCAAACACGTCTTTTCTGGCGAGACCTGTCACCAAGCCGTGCATAGAGGATTGCAGGTTCGTTAAGGAAACATAAACATAGGCGCAGTAATTTCCACGGATCGAGAGCAGTCGTATGACGTTGTTGGACTTGTCTTTGTATATCGCACCTTCTTGTAAGTGCGTTCTTAAGTTGTCGCTGTGACTTGAAGGTAATGCCATGTCGGCTCCGGCCCCCTCTTTCAGGGTGATTCTGCAGGTGCTAAATTGAAGGAAGCGTCGCCAAGTCACTCATTCTGTCTGCCCGGCCGTGTCATGCGCGGATAGGCTTCGGCTGCTTTCTCTTCCTAATGCGATAAATCGTGCCGTGCTATTGCAGGAGCCTTCTCATGCTGCTCTGCCGAGCGCGATGCGACGTGCAGTTGAAGCATTTACTTCAAAAACCTGCAGCGTTGCGGGAAACTCTAAAAGTGGCCTCAACGTGTCGTTAATCGAGTAATAGTGCTGGCGATCATATTGCTCTTCGTCTTCTCGCGACGTCCAGAAACTGATGCACACCAGCCTCTCGGGATCCTTCTTGTCGGAAAGCATAAGAAAGTCGACAAAGCCGAGCTGTTTTTGCAGAATCGGTAGTACGTCATTCTCTAGCTTGTTGCCGACCTGTCCACTTCGGCCAGCTTTGGATTGGCATTCCACGAGACGAGCAAACATGCTGACTCCTTCGTCCTATAGTTTTCGAGATGTGATGCAACTCTGCTTACGCTCGTCCAACGCCTCCTCCGAAGTCTGGTGATCTGCATCTCAAGGAAATTCCGCAGACCACCAGACACCTGGAGCGCCCCAGGGGAGGGCCAACTTGTGCGAACGTGCTTCTTAAGCGCGAGTGGGGGCTGACGTCGCCCAAATCCACCAGCCGGCCCGCAACGCGGTCGCGCGGAAGAATGTCACGAGTCCACGTTGCCCTCCCGCGTTTGTAGCCATGAAGCATGCATGTCCATGTCCATTTCCGAATAGTTGCTAAATCATAGAAAACACGAGGCGGGGTTGTCGGCGACAGAGTGTCGACAGTGTCGAGAACATGTCGATTCGACAAGTCGACGCTGGGGCATCAAGCTTTGGCCAACCTTTTCTATGGCTTAGCTGTTCTGTGAGATGGCGCAAGACATGCAAGGAACCAGATGGTAAAGCGAAGGGGGCGAACGGTCCAATACCAATGCCTAAGAGGTGAACTCGTTTTTCGAAAGCATCCGCATAATACAGTGCAAGAAGAGTGGCCATCGCGAGCAGAACAGCTGCCGTCGTGTCGGACATAGGTTCCAATCAGCCCACCTATTTTTCTGGCTTCTGATCAGTCAACAGCTATTTGTGGTCGCCGAGGAGTTCTGATGTCGCAGCGTGGAAAAGTCCAAGTAATTCCAGGAGCTATGCCCGGCTTCGCACCCGCCCTGTCGCAAGAGATACGTACGGTGAGGAAAACCGAGGTCAGCTTCCGCCGGTTGTTCATCAATCACCCAGAACCCATGTGGGTCTACGATCTGAAAACCCTCCACTGTCTCGAGGTCAACGATGCAGCAGTCCAACATTACGGATATTCACGAGATGAGTTCTTGCGCATGCTGCTGACAGACCTTTATCCCCTAGAGGATGTGCCCTGTCTTTTCGAGGATGTAGCCCGAACTCGCGCGGGAGCGCAGCATTCCGGCGAGTGGAGACATCTGCACAAAGACGGCCGATTCATCGATGTCGACGTAATTTACCACGGCCTGGCATTTGGCGGCCATGAAGTGCAGATGGTAGTCGTGCGCGATATCACCAAACAGAGGCGGGCTGAACAGGCTCTGAGACAGGCGGAACGGAAATACCGACTCATTTTTGAAGAAGCGATTGTCGGAATGTATCAGAGCACCCCCGATGGCTGTCTGCTGAGTGCCAATCCAGCCATGGCCCGAATGTTTGGTTTCGATTCCCCGGAAGAATTGATCGCCTATCTGCCGAACACCCAATCCCAAGTCTATGTAGATCCTACACGCCGGGAGGAGTTCGAGCGCCTGCTGCGAGAAAAAGGAGTCGTGAAGCATTTTGAGCTGCAGGTCCAGCGAAAGGACGGCAGTAAGGTCTGGCTCTGGACTAATGCTCAAGCAATTCGCGAGGGAAACAGCATCGTGCGTTATGAAGGTACTTTCGAAGACATAACTGACCGCAAGCTGCTGGAGGATCAACTTTTCCAAGCGCAGCAGAATTATCGGGACATCGTGGACAATGCTGTGGTCGGCATCTTTCAGAGCACACCCAAGGGGCGCTACATAAGCGTCAATCCAGCGATGGCGAGTATGCTTGGCTACGACTCGCCCCAAGATCTCGTGGCGAGTGTCACCGATATTACTCAGCAAGTTTATGTCGATTCCAAGTCTAGTGAGCAGTTCAAACGCATAGCGAGAGAGCAGGGAGTGGCAACGAACTTTGAATGTCAGGCCTACCGGAAAGACGGCAGCAAGATGTGGCTCTGCGCGAATGTCCGGGCCATTTTCAAGAACGGTGACCTGGTGAGGTATGAAGGGATGAACGAAGATGTGACCCAACGTAAGCTACTAGAGGACCAGCTTCGCCAGGCACAGAAGATGGAAGCGGTGGGTCAGCTAGCAGGAGGAATAGCGCACGACTTCAACAACACGCTGGGCGTAATCATTGGGTATAGCGATCTCCTGCAAATGAAACTGCCTGTTGCTGATCCATCCCACAGGCATGCCATGCAAATCACCGAGGCTGGACGTCGCGCAAGCGCCTTGATTCGCCAACTTTTGGCCTTCAGCCGGAAGCAAGTCATCCAGCCGGTGGTTCTCGACCTGAACTCGGCCACCAAAGAGTTCGAGAGGATGCTGCACCATCTGATCGGGGAAGACATCGAGATCACATTTAAGCGCAGCCCGGACTTGGGACGGGTAAAGATGGATCCTGGGCAGGTTGAGCAGATGTTGATGAATTTGGCCGTGAATGCCCGCGATGCCATGCCCCAGGGTGGCAGACTGTGTATTGAGACCGCCAATGTCGAACTGGACGAAACGTATGCCCGCCAGAACGTGCATGTGGCCCCCGGCCCTTATGTCATGTTGAGCGTCAGCGACACGGGTTGCGGCATGGACAGGGAGACTCAACTCCACATCTTTGAGCCATTCTTTACTACCAAGGAGGCTGGCAAAGGAACGGGACTGGGATTGTCCACGGTCTACGGAATCGTGAAACAAAATGCCGGGCACATCCGAACCTACAGCGTCCTCGGAGAGGGGACGACCTTTAAACTCTACCTGCCGCGGCTTGGCGACGCCGTTACACTCTCCCTTCCTGCCCCGGTCCTCGAGACGATTCCCCTTGGGACAGAAACCGTTCTTATTGTCGAAGACGAAGAGCCCTTACGCTTGCTGGCCCGCCTTTGCTTGGAAAGCAACGGCTACTCCGTGCTCGATGCTCCCAATGCTACGGCAGCTCTCGAACTTGCAGAGAAGCATGATGGCAGAATTGATCTGCTGCTAACTGATGTTGTCATGCCGGGAATGAGCGGTCGTGAACTGGCGCAGCGTTTAAGTGCGCAACGTGGAGTCAGTATCCTGTACATGTCAGGCTACAACAACGACCTGATCGACAATCACGGCATCCTCGACCGTGATACCGTGTTGCTCGAAAAACCATTCACCGTGCATTCGCTGCTTTCCAAGGTTTACGAGGTCCTGCACAAAGCCCAGGTCGTCAAAACCATTGCCGCGTCCGGGTTATGACATCGAGGAGGAAAAGCCTATGGAACTCTCAGTCCAGAATTGCTTAGATGACGTGGGCATTTCACTGCTCAGTGAGTGGGATATATTGATTTTCGTCTACCGTCACGGAGCCAGTCTCGCTAGTGCCGACCAGATCGCACGGCTTATTGGCTATGAAAGCAGTGTGGTGAGTTATGGGCTTGACCGATTGGAACGAGAGAGGCTCATCGAACGCTCACGGCCCTCTCAGGGAGTGTGTTTTTACCGAATCCTGGCTTCGATGGATGCCGGACATCGGCGCTGTCTTCGTCAACTTCTCAGCCTATCGGAAAGTCGTGCCGGGCGGCTGCAGCTGGCGGAACGACTGAAGACCCCCTGGTCGGACAGGGGACGAGAAGAACAAGCGAGCTGAGTCTAGAAAGTGAAGAGAAGCGGTTATGTCTGAAGACGGTTTGATTAAGACTGGAATCAAGGGCCTTGATTCCATCCTGCTGGGCGGGATCCCGAGGACCAATGTGATCCTGGTGCAAGGCGTGACCGGAAGCGGAAAGACGTTGATGGGCTTGGAGTTTATCTATCGAGGGATCGCCCAATATGAGGAGCCTGGGCTGATCGTGGTGTTTGAGACAAACCCGGACAAACTTCTCCGAGACGCCGCCGGATTCGGCTGGAATCTGGGTGAACTGCAGCAACAGAAGAAGCTACAAATCATTTTTACCAGTCCGCAGGTCTTCGATCAGGAAATGCGTTCGCCGGACAGCCTGCTGCTCGAAACCGCGAGCGAAATGGGCGCGCAGAGGATTTTTGTAGACGGCGTCGGGTTGTTAAACACTAATCTCGCCGACAGCAACTCCATACACCGCTCGTATCGCGAATTGTTACAGCAACTGATTGAGTCGCTGAACCGAGAGAATCTCACCGCCATGTTTTCGCTCGAGCTTGGCAACGCGCGCGATTCGATTGTGACTACGGAAACGACCGATTTTCTCGCCGATACGGTCATCCAGTTAGGCCGCGAACGGCGTGGTCGGCGCATACAGCGGAGCTTGGAGATCTTGAAGAGCCGGGGCCAGGATTATGAGGGTGGTGAACACACCATGCAGATCGCGGGGGGCCGGGGCTTGGAGATTTTCCGTCGCGTTCAGGCTCCCCTCCCCGCTAAATCAAGGCAGCCCACGTCCAGCACCATGCGGTCAGTCATCGGGGTTGAGGCTGTCGACACTCTCATTGGCGGCGGCATTTTTGATGGGTCCACCACGATGGTCGTTGGTGTTTCGGGGGTGGGAAAGACTGTGCTGGGCACGCAGATTCTGCGGGAAGGATCTCTGAAACAGAAAACCAGGGGTTTACTCATTTCCTTGGATGAGCACCCCGCGCAAATTATTCGTAATGCTCAGACGCTGGGGCTGAACCTGGAAGAACAGGTGGCCGACGGAACAATCCAAATTCTGTTCGAGAGCCCTCAAGAATTGGACATCGATTCACACTATGCTCGCATTGTCCAGCTTATCGAGGAGCATGACATACAACGGATGGTGATTGACGGGATGACAAGTTATAGCACCGCCATCGGAGAAATCGGCGTGTACCGCGATTTCTTCCACGCCATGGTGGCCTATAGCAAGCAGCGTTTAATGACGACTTTCTTCAATTACGAGAATCCAGAGTTCCTCGGGATCTCATCCTATATGCCGGATTTTCCGCTGAGTTCCATCGTGGATAATCTTATCCTGTTGAGCCTGGTGGAAATCAACAACTCGCTTCACCGCTGTATTTCGGTAGTCAAGTCACGGGGGAGTAAACATTCCTTCGATACTCGCGAGTTTGTGATCGGCCAGGGCGGTATCTCTCTGGTGCCCCTGGAACAGAACCTGGTCCCCGCGTTGCCTCTACAGAGCTACTCCAGTCTCTTGAGCCGGGCCCCCACAAGGTTCTCTCTCCCAAGGCGAATAAATGGCGCCGCCGGAGTCCAGGACAAAGAATGACTTCAGAAGCGTCCCCGCGAGTTGACGCAAGCGAAGATTTGCCCCCAGCGTCTCTGATACTCTCTCCCCGCGACAGTGGCCGGCTACGTGAAAGTTTCGATTTGGAGACATCGGCCACATTGCAGGGCGAATTGCTCGATTTCAGCGCTTGGAGCGAGATTCTGACGACGTATGGCCGAACGATGAGAGTGGCAGTCGCATTAACCGACTCCCAAGGCCAAATATTGGGAAAATGCCACAATGCACAGCCGGTCTGGCAGTTGGTTCATGACGCTGCACGGAGCTGGGGTTCCGGATGTCCATTCTGTCTAATCACGCATGTGCCTTGTACTGCTGTTGCGGAGGCCTTGCAAACAGGCGGGGCGGTGATGGTGCGTGACCAGGCTGGCTTAACCCATGTCGCGGTCCCGCTCCTATTGGGGAAGCTGCGCCTTGGGGCTATCATTGCCGGGCAAGTGTTCGATCGATATCCCGATCCGCTATTGTTGCGGCGTGTGGCGAAGGAGTTTGGTGTTTCGGCGCAGCGACTTTGGGAATTGGCCAGGGAGCAGCGCCCTGTAAGCGACGCTATCCTCCAGGCATCTGGCGACCTGCTTTGTGCCTTGGGTAACGCATTTCTACGGCAACGCTACGGCGCGATCCTCGAGGCAAAGCTGGCGGAGACAAACGGACGTTTTCGGCTACTGGTGGAGGGGGTCAGGGACCACGCGCTTTTCACAATGGATCCAACTGGACGTGTGACGAGTTGGAATGGCGGAGCGGAGCGTTTATTGGGTTACGCTGAGGCCGAAATCGTGGGGCAGAACTTCTCTTGCATCTTCACTCGAGAAGATATTCAGAATCACGTACCCGAGAAACAGCTAAACCAGGCGCTGGAAGAAGGCCGGGCGGAAAATGAGGGATGGCGGGTCCGGGGGAACCGGAACAGGTTCTGGGCCAATGTCAACATTACAGCGGTGGAAAATGCAGGCCTCGCTCGCGGCTTTGCCATCATCGTGCATGATGTGACCGAGCAGAGGAAAATCGCGACCGTGCTGGAAGAAGCCCGGCAGGAGCGCGAGTGCCTTCAAGAAAAGCTTATTTCTCACGTCTCGCACGAACTACGCACTCCGCTGACGGCGATTTACCTTTTCACGACCAATTTGTTGGATGGAGTATTTGGTGATTTGACTCCCGCCCAGCACGAGCACTTGACGTTCGCGCTCGACAATGTGAAACAACTGAAGAGTATGGTCGGCGATCTTCTCGACATAACCCGCGTCGAAACGCATAAACTCACTGTAGACCCCCAGCACCTAAGCTTGGCCAAGCTAATTGACGACGTTCTCAGCACATGCCTTACGAATGCGGCAGTGAAGAATATCACCTTACGTTCCGATGTCGCGCCGGGTATTCCTTTCATTTGGGCAGACCCGGCGCGTGTGCGGCAAATTCTCATCAACCTGATCGATAACGGAATCAAGTTCGCGTCCGCTGGTGGAAACGTTACGGTCGCGACGCGGCCTGCGGAAAACGAAAGTTTTTTGTGTCTTTCGGTGTCCGATACGGGATGTGGAATCAGCAGGGAAAACCGCGAGATCGTCTTCGACCGTCTTTCCCAGGTGAGAAGCACCGCGGAAGCAAGTCGCACCGGCCTGGGTCTTGGACTGTTCATTTCGAGAGAACTGGTGTCGCTGCACGGCGGTCGAATCTGGGTGGAAAGCGAACTGGGACACGGCAGCATTTTTTGCTTTACCTTGCCAGTATTCTCACTGGCCAAATTGTGTGCGCACGTCCTCACCGCGCCGAACCTGGAGGCGGGTTGCGTGGTCCTCATTGCGGTGGAGGTGGCCGCGGTCGAGGGAGCCGTTCAAGCGGATCTCCTGCTGGAGATCAGGAAAGTTCTTGAGCGCTGCATTCGTCCCGGGCTGGATGTGCTCTTGCCCTCGATGAGCGACGCGCAGCCGGTAGGGACCTTTTTTATTGTCGCCTGCACCGACGACAAAGGATTTGAGGTCATCGCAAGCCGCATTGTCAGGGAGTTGCAGAACTTCGACAGCGCTTCAAAACTCAAGCCGGTAATTTCTTCAACAACATTGCTCCTCGCACCCGGCCCGTTCGGGGAAGAACAGATAGCCGACGTCGCCGCACGAGTCGAACAATTGGTTCAAGCGCACCTTCTGGGCAAGGAGAGACGCAAATGGCTGAAAAGAAAATTCTGATCATCGACGACGATCAACATCTCCTGCTGGCCTTGACTGCGAGATTGAAGGCAAAAGACTATAGGGTGATCTGCGCCGCGGATGCCATCTCTGCGATAACCGTGGCGCGCCGGGAGGTGCCGGATCTGGTGATCCTCGACCTCGGACTGCCAGCAGGGGATGGTTTCCGAGTCTTGGAACGAATGAGAGACCTGACAGATCTCGTGGCCATACCCGTCATTGTGCTCAGCGCGCGAGATCCGGCTGACAATAAGAAGCGTGCGCTAGACGCTGGGGCGGTGGCCTTCTTCCAGAAGCCTCCAGACAATCATGAATTCCTGAGCGCAATCCGGCATGCCTTGGGAGAGACAGTGGCACTGTCAACATTCCTTAGAACCTGAATCTTAACTCAAACGAGCCATGCTGCCGGACAATCCGATGGCGGTTTCCCTTTCACAACGAAATTGTTGGATGGGCTATTTGGTGATTTCGCTCCCGAACCCCATGACCACGACCATTCGTCATTCCCGATATTCCCGTAGACCAGGTGAAATAACTGAAGAGTATGGTCAGCCATCTCTTCGACTTAAACGATACATACGCGGCGTGTAATGCCCTTAAAGATTCATAGAGCGGATTGCGCAAGCTCCTCGTCGAGTCTGCCCTTTCTAGCGGTGAGGCTTCGTGCATGATGTGTCTTGACGCATGGCAGTCCGTTGCTTGAGTATGCACTTTTCTCTGGGCTTGGCTCCGCACGCTGTGAAGCTTACGGACAGTATTTGTCGTGCGAGAGGGATTTCAGAGGCCAACTCGTGGCAGCTCCGGATCCGGGCACCCAGGACGTGCGATCTGAGCACCGGGGTGTCGAATCGACATGTTATCGACAGTGCCGACACTCTGTCGCCGACATCTCCACCTCGTGTTCTCTATAACTTAGGCATTACCGGAGATGGACCGGTACATGCAATACCTGAGGCTAACGAACGAGCAGGCGCAACCGTGGACTCGTGACATTTGTCAACGCGAACTCGTCGCGGACGGTCAGTGGATTCGGGTGAAGTCGCACAGCTTGGCCTCGCCTAGTGAGCGCTTCGATGTCTGGTGGTCTGACTTAATTTGTTTCCGATACAGATCACCCGACGTTACGAAGTGGGTTCGACAAAGCGGTGCCCAAAGTTCGGTCGCAGGTCGAACGATATAGGAAGTATAGGAAAGTGAGGAGTCACCTCAATGTTTGCTCGTGTTGTGGTATGCCAATCGAAAGCTGGCCGAAGTCAGCAAGTCGGCAACAAGATAGGGAATGAAGCACTCCCTATTCTTCAAAAGCAGCCAGGTTTTGTCGACTTTCTTACGCTTTCCGACAAGACAGACCCCGAAAGACTGGTGTGCATCAGCTTCTGGACCTTGCGAGAAGATTTTGAGAAATATAACCGCGAGCACTACTACACGATCGCCGACACGTTGCAGCCACTTTTGGAGTCTCCTGTGACGCAGGAGACTTTTGAGGTAAATGCGTCAACGGCACATGGCATTGCGGTCGGCAAAGCGGCCTGAGAGGACGGAGCGACCACCCAGAGACGAGGCAACGCCCGAAAACCTGTCCCGGTATGGCATGGGCGAGTCGCTACGCTTCCTTCGATAGCACCTGCAGAATCACCTCGAAAGCCTCGGATATAAAGGTGCCGGTGGCAAGGCTTCCGATTGAGGCCATTCAGATGTTGACCGGGGAAATTGACTTGCTGGTAAAGGACGTAGTGATGTCAGGTATAGACGGTGGAGTCATAGCACAGCGGCTGCGACCGCTTTACTCGAATATGCGGATTCTCTAGGGCTCAAGTTTTGCTGACCGCACCCTTAGGCAGGACGCTGTCGATGCAAACGATGCTTTCCGGGCGAGGCCGGTTCTTTTCCGAGAGCTAGCGGCGACAATTCGAGAGCTCGTCGGTGAAGCGAACTCAGCATACGCGGGAACAAACCAAGATCGTGCACGTGAGACGATGTACTCGTTACGTTCATTCCAGTCGTCAGCCGCTCGTCTTAGCCAGTCGAGGGCAAGCTTTCTCATCGAGCGCGAAATGCGTCGTGAAGCGGACCGGGAAAAAACGAGCAGGAATCAGGGTAGTGCGGGGAGGAAGCGATGGCGTTCAACCTGGACGAGAGTATGGCGCTGCTGCACGTGATGTATCCAAACTACCCCGGACATGCGGAACTCACGCAGAGGCCCAAGCGCTCTGCAGAAGTGGCTGTAGGAGTATCGGGCGAGAGTAGCCGCGTCGGAGGCCACCGGGAGCTCCCGCAGCTCATAAACGGCACTCCCACAACCGGAATGGCAACACTCGCCCCGGTGGACTCGCGGAAAGTTGTCCGCTGCGATCACTGTCTCTTGGTCCAATTCCCCGCCGCAAACAGCAATTGCCGACGCTGCCACGCATCCCTGGAATTTGAACCGATCATGGCAGTACCTCCAACGATGACGATGTCGGTGCCGGCCCGCGACCGTCGCGGATACTCGAAGCTGGCGATCTCCATCCGCTCGCTCCGACTGAGGAGCGGGCTCAGCCAGCGGCAACTAGCCGGTCGCATGTCGGTGGCCGCCCGTTCCTACATTTCCAAGGTCGAGAACGACGTGTGCATGCCGACGCTGTCATCGCTGGAAAGGCTGGCGCGAGCGCTCGATGTCAGCATCCCGGAACTGCTGGGCGGCGACGGGGACAGAAGCCGACAGGAAGAAGAAGTCGGCGAACTGATGAAAGACGAGTTCATCGCACAGCTGGTGCCCTTCATTGTGCGGCTCAACGCCCTGCAGATGTCCGGCATTTTGCTGCGGATCCGGGACATGCTGGTGCGACGGCGCAGCGCGTAGGGTGCGCGCCGATTTCGTTGGCACAGCAAGTGAAGAAGTCTGGTTAGAGCGCAGTGTCTGCGGGACTTTCATTCCCGCCCCTGCAAACTCTTGGACAGCACTGAGGCACCAGGAGCGGAGGCACAGCTGCACAAGCACTAGCCGGCGTCCTATCAGCCGGCGGTCAGCAAATTCAGACAAACTCTCTCCGACAGATCGATTCCATTCGTGAATGCGGTCTTCTCTCTACGTATTCTCTCCGGTCCCGGCTGCTATATATTCCGCGATCTCTCCGAGATTGCGAGGGGTCCAACCGGGACCTGTTGTTTCTGGTGGAGAGGAGTCGGCTGCCGGTCTGCCAACGCCGCCGTCCCCGGCGGTCTTCATCCATCTGCAAGCGCTGCACCTCTATTTCTGCTCCTCGCTTTGCACCGGTTGGTTGTTGGCCCTGGGCAGCAGCATCGCCGCCAGAGCCAGCAAGCCCATGCCAAGAGTGCATTTGATGCGGTCGAAGCACCAATCCGGCGAGCGCCCGTAGCTGCGATTCAGCCATCCCAGCAACGAGTTTGCAGGTTGCCACGGGCCTCCAAAATGCGGGCGCAACCTGTAAATCATTGATTAGGACCTGGACATTGGGTGTGTAGGAAGGCAGCGCGTGAGGTGTTTAAAGATGGCCGACCGCAGACCAGGTGTCGCCGACAGCCGGCCGGTTCGGCACATGGTTGTGCAATCGAATCCGTAGGTTGCCCCACACACGAGGCAGACCTGGTAGTCCTGGCCTTGGGCCCCTGTATGTGGCCACGAAAATTGGTGACGGCAAAACAGCTCCAAGAGTCGCGTTAACAATGGTCGAGTCATGCTGTTCTGGTCCCCCGCATTGATGAGGTGATCTCAGCATAACTCAAGAATTCGCTGTCTCGTCCAAGTTTCTGGTTCATTCGGCGCAGGCGGATGGACAATGCCTGGTCTCATTACCACGTGCATCGGTTGCCTTTAAGCCAGTATCAATGGTGCAGTAAGTCGATCGCCGCGCTATAACTGGCGTACGCGCTTCCCGCCCACCGCCTCTCTAAAATCGCTTGTGTTTTCCTAATCGAGGAACTGTTTCAATCCACATTGGGCGTCGTACTCGCCGGTGGCAAAGGCACCGGTCTCCTCCCCACAACCGTTTGGCCGATATCCTTCTCCAGAAACGTACTATCGGCGCACAACGGGATGGGGGTAGCATCAGTGCCGTTTTTTGAACCAAGAAGGAGATGCCGATATAATTCCTGCATGAAAAAAACGATTCGCTTGTTCCCGCTCGCAATGCTCGTGATCGCGCTGGCATCGACCAGCGAGGCCAAGACCACGGTCCAGATCCAAGATGCCAAAGGCAAGTCTGTGGGCACCGCGATTCTTTGGGAATCGGCACCGGGAATCGGGATGGAACTGAATCTTGAGAATCTGCCTCCCGGCGAACATGCTATTCACTTTCATCAGAACGCGAAGTGCGAGGCACCGGATTTCAAGTCAGCCGGGCCGCATTTTAATCCCGATGGAAAGAGACACGGACTGGAGAATCCGGAAGGCCACCACGCCGGCGACAACCCGAACTTCACGGTTGGCGCGGACGGCAAAGCCCACTTCAAGATTGAAGATAAGGACGTCACGCTCGGCAGCGATAGCCATTCGCTGTTCAGCAACGGGGGCACGGCGCTCGTCATCCACGCCAAAGCCGACGACCAGAAGACCGACCCCGCTGGCAATGCCGGCGACCGCATCGCCTGCGGCGCGATTACCAAGTAATTGGTTAGGGCGTGTCGAGGCAAGCTGTGCAAAGTGCCCGAGATCATGCAGGCACCGATCTCGCGCTACGAACAAGGCTGCCGAAAGATGACAGTCTGCGCTGCTCAGTTTTTCTCACTCCGTCGAAGAAACAAGTCCTAGCTACTTTCCGACGCAGAAGTAAAGTATGAGAGGAGCGCCAACCGAGCCGGCGGAAGCCGAGAATCGGATTCAGAACGTTCAGTTGCGCATTGGTATTCGAGAAAGTAATAAAACACTGTGATGACATGTCGTTTTCGGCAAGAACGGCAGTTAGGATGACAGCCATGATCAAACTACGCCATCAACAACCGTCACAGTGGCATCGAAGTCTAGCCGAAGGTATCGAGGGGTTGTGGGAACCGTGGATGCGGCGGGTGGGCAGGCTGCTGGAAGACGAGCAACTCTTGGACACGGTGTATGAAGCGCAGGGGGAACGCCATCCCCAGAGCCGCATTCGTGGCCGTATGCAAACCCCCGCAGACCGTTGCTGCGAGGCCGCGCCTAAATGCAAAACGATGCGGTTTCCAGTCATGCAAGGGACGCGATTCGAGGAGTTCGAAAATTCTGTTTACCTTAAGAATAAAGTTTGGCCGCAAGAAACGGAGGGCATCCGGTCAGCGTGGGCCGTAAAATAGCGACCAGGTGATCACCAATGGATGCGAAAGAGTTTCGTGACCTGAGTCACAAGGTTGTCGACCTCCTGGCTGACTACCTCGATCAAATCGAGGAGAAACGGGTATTCCCTGACGTGGAACCATGGACTGTGAACCGGCTCTTTACCGAGCCGCTGCCCCAGGAGCCAAGTTCAGCAGATGCGGTGCTGGACGAACTCAAGAACAAGTTGTTTCCCTATTGCACGAATGTCGGCCACCCGGGTTACATGGGACTGATCACTCCGTCGCCGAATCCTGTGGGTGTCATCGCAGATTTCATCTGTTCAGCCATCAATCAGAACGTCGGTGCCTATTCGATTGGGCCGTCGGCCGTGGCGATGGAGCGAAGGGTAGTGCGCTGGCTGACCGACCTCTGCGGCTACGATGAAAACGCGGGAGGCAATCTTACCAGCGGCGGAATGATGGCGAACTTCATCGGATTGAAGGTCGGACGCGATGCGGTGACCCGCGATCGTGGACAGTACGACGGGATACAGGATCGCTGGGCGGTGTACGCGTCTGAGGAGCGCCACGTTTCTGTCGACAAAGCTGTCGATTGCATCGGTCTAGGCCGCAATGCGCTGCGTCCGCTGCCGACAGATTCGGCGTTTCGAGTTCGCCTCGATGGGCTTGAGGAGGCAATTGCTCAAGATAAGAGAAATGGCATACGTCCGATGTGTGTTGTGGGCGTTTTTGGGACCACGAATACAGGCGCCTCCGATGACATCCGCGAACTGCGCCGCATCGCCGATCGTGAAGGGATGTGGCTGCATGTAGATGCCGCATACGGTGGAGGCATGCTGCTCTCCCACGAATGGCCGATGCGCAACCATGGCTTCGACCTCGCCGATTCGATCACCATCGATCCCCACAAGTGGTTCTATGCTCCGCTTGACGCCGGCGCCGTGCTCGTCAAAGATCAGCGCCGGCTCACCTCATCATTTGGGATGAAGCCTTCGTATCTCACCGATGAGCGTGACCAAGACAACGAGCGTTATCAGTATTACGTACACGGATTCGAGCAATCACGGCGTTTTCGCAGCTTGAAAGTGTGGATGAGTTTCAAACGATATGGCGCGCGCCAGATCGGCGAGTGGATTGACAACAATGTGCGTCAAGCGAAGCACCTTTATGCCCTGACCACTAAAGATCCCGAGTTTGAGCCGGCCAGCGTTCCGCCGATGTCGGCCATCTGCATCCGCTATAAAGGTGCCGAGCTCAGTGAGTCAGAGTCGAAAAATTTGCATGCTGAAGTGGCGCAGCGCGTGGAGCAGAGCGGGCATTTCTGGATTTCAACCACCGAACTTAAGGGAAGATCGTGGTTTCGAATCAACCCGGTAAACTTCCGCACGCGCCAAGAGCACATAGAGGAGCTGTTTACGCTACTTCAACAAGAATGCCGTGCAATGTCTCGAGAAAAGGTCTAGCGACCAGTCGACCGTAGTGTCATCTCATAATTGGTCAGCGGACCTGGACCCAGTGCGCAGCGCACTCCGTCACGGCCATGAGCCTTGTGCTCCAATGAAGGCCGAATACATTGGCGCAGACCAGCACGTGTGGCGGATTAGAGTTTGGGAAGAGGGGCGGTGAGTAGAATATGCCGTCAAATCCGTTGCAGGTGCTAGTCTGCCGTAGTACCTGATGAAGAACCGCGACACTCAGGCCGCTTGGAAGTATCAC
>Ga0187875_10000330_pt1 | contig 42033 bp, 38 predicted proteins | sample June2016WEW_17_1_2_FD_132978 | JGI IMG/M metagenome (GOLD analysis project Ga0187875, IMG submission 132978) | Peatland microbial communities from SPRUCE experiment site at the Marcell Experimental Forest, Minnesota, USA - June2016WEW_17_10 | ecosystem: Environmental > Terrestrial > Soil >...
ACTTTATATTCTTCAATCATCCAAAATAATTCTTCAATCATCTTTTTTTTCTCTTCTGAGTAATCCACTGAAATATCGTCTTTAAATGAACTGATTTCCTTGATTCCGATATGCAAGGGGATAGAGTCATTTATGGCAGGTGTAAGCATTTGTTGCAGTTGCCTGGAATAAATCATTATCTCCTGTATTTTCTTTTGCGCTGATGCAAGATTAAGGCTCCCACGCTCAGCCCTCAGAACAAGCGCTTTGCAATAGCGCGCCAGATCCTTCATGCGGTCAAATGTATAAAACTCGGGGAAATTAATCGGCACAAGGCTCCTCATCTCTGTCAGAATGTCCTTGAGGAATTTCAACACAGGATTATTGCCGGTATTCTTCATCGTGAGTTTGTGTATGCAAGCATGAGTATCGTCAAAGACTTTCAATACATGTACTATCGAAACAAGCACTTCCTGACCGTATTGCAATATTTTGGAATTTAGAGAATCAGCGTGTTGAATAAAATCTTCCTGCTTACGCCAGGGCTTAAAAAATAAATCCTTTTTTACTCTGTTGAAGACTGATTGCTCCAGTTGTTTATAATTGCCGATATTTGCTGCCATCGCTTTCATTCCGGCGTTCAGGGTTACATTCTTTCTGAGTTGTTTTAACATGTCGGCAAAATGAATTTCATAAAGAGCCGCGACGCCCCGGAGATGGTTGCCGGCGCTTTCTCTTTGATCGGAAAAGAGACGGAGATTTATAGAATCATCTGTCAAATGCAACGCCGGATAGGCATAACCGATAAAACCCTGAATGCCCGTGAGAGGAATTTGCTGAGGCAATTCACCAAAGTCCCAGTGAGTAATTCCGTCTTTTTCCCAATAGCGTCGTATCTTATCCATCGCCGATGTATTTATCGTGCCGGCAAGTTCCTTTTGCAGCAGATTAATATCGCGGCTGTTCCTTATTTCATGTCCTTCTTCATCTATAACACTGTAGCGAATATTTAAGTGAGCAGGCAGTCTATCCATTGCCCAGGCATCGCGGGGAACTGTTATGTTGTACTTATCGAGCAGCAGTTGGCTCAAAGCCTGCGGCAAAGATTTATTTAAATATGATTTTTGCTCCAGTAATAACTGTGCGATTTGGACAGGCGATGGAAGTTTATGACGCAGTGATTTAGGAAGCGACTTCAATAAGTGAAAGGCCTTTTCCTGCAATAATGAAGGCAGGTAACGGTCGATATTTTCCTCCGCAGCCCTGGAAACAAATCCAAGGGGAACATTTACTGTTACTCCGTCATCACTTTGGCCCGGCTCAAAATTATAATGGCAGGTTAGAGCAGCATCTCCGATTTTTATTTGATCGGGATATTGAGATATTTCTTCAGGATCAGGTTCAAGGGCAATCAAATCCTCTTCCCGGAAGCGCAGAAATTCATCGCTGCCTTTTTCTTTAATGAGGTTCAGTAAAGACCGGATATCGGAAATCAGCGGCAATCTTCGTTCGTAAAGACAGGCGATTGTTTCATCATCAACAACAATGCCGCGTTTGCGCAGTTTTTCTTCCATTGCTTTTGTTTGATTCCACAAGGATAAGTTATGCTCCAGAAAGGGAATCCTGCGGGAAACCTCTCCGGTAACGAGAGCTTCGCGGATAAATATTGATTTGGCCTCCTCCGGATTAATTCTTTCATAAGAAACAGATCGTTGTTCCACAATGGTCAAACCAAAAAGTGTTACTTTTTCCAAGGCAACAACCTGCCCGCGATTTTTCTCCCAATGGGCGGCAGCGTAAGTATAGCGGCAATTGTCTTTGCCCAGTTTCTCCAGCCATTCGCTTTTTATATTGGCAATATTGCGGGCAAAAACTCGCGAGGTCATGCTTATTTCTGCCGCCACTATCCAGTTGCCCGCGCGATTAAATAAACCGGAACCGGGGTAAATCATCACAGCTCTGCTCTTGGCCGCATTGTAAAAGTTTTTTTCCTTTTTTTGAGCAATATTGGAAAGATAACCGCTCAGAATGCAGCGATGAATTTTATCGGCAATATCCTGGTTTATTTCGATCTTGAGTTGTTTTTTACTTTTTGCCGTTTTGTCTTTTCCGCCGATAATATCCAGTATTTGGTGATAGATATCACGCCATTCAATCATTCTCTTGTAGGAAAGAAAATGATCACGGCAGAATTTTCTCTGTTTGCTTTGTGTCGGCAGGTGTTCCAGCGAACCATGATAGCGATTCCAGATGTTAAGATAGGTTAAAAAGTCCGATTCGACATGATGAAAGAGAGCATGAGCCGTTGAGGCCTGATCAGTTTTATCATATGGCCGTTCGCGCGGATCCTGAATACTTAACGCGGCGGCAATGACGGCAATCTCGTTTACGCATTCTTCTTTTTGCGCTTCGATCAGCATTCGGGAAACTCTGGGATCGAGCGGGAACTGAGCCATCGTCAGGCCAACTTCAGTCAATTTGTAATGATTTGTTTCTTCGGAGCCATTGTCTTTGATCAGCGCTCCTAAATCGCGCAAAATATCAATGCCGTCGCGGATGTTTTTGGGTTGAGGCCTGTCAATAAAGGGGAACGAAGTGACCGAGCCTAGTTTTAAGGAAAGCATTCGCAGAATAACGCCGGCCAGATTTGAACGCATTATCTCCGGCGGTGTGTAAAGAGGCTTTGCAGAGAAATCTTCCTGTGAATAAAGCCTGATACAAATACCGTTTTGCACCCGGCCGCATCGTCCTTTTCTTTGTTCGGCGCTGCTTCTTGAAATAGGTTTTATCGGCAGGCCGGTGGTCTGGCTTCGGGGATTATATTCCAGTATTCGCGCAAGACCTGCGTCAATTACATATTTGATCCCGGGAATTGTTAGGGACGTTTCCGCGATATTTGTAGCTACAATAATTTTTTGCTGAGAGGCTGAGGCAAAAATAAGTTTTTGTTGAGAGCCGGAAAGACGTGCGTATAAAGGCAGAATCAGGCCTGTGCATTTTTTAGTTAAAAGACCACAGGTTTCCCGAATATCCTGTTCGGTGGGCATAAAAATCAAAATATCTTCATAACGCCTTTCTTTCTGTAAATTCTCCACGCAGGCAACGGACTCATCAATGTATGTTGTTTCCCCTTTTTCTTCTTTGACCGGATCAACCGGCCGGTAGCGGACTTCCACCGGGTACATCCGACCGGAAACTTTGATTACCGGGGCGTTATTAAAAGCCTCGGAAAATTTTGTCGTATCAATCGTTGCTGAGGTGATGATTACTTTTAATTCTTTTCTTTTGGCAAGGAGAGTTCGCAAATAACCTAAAATAAAATCAATGTTCAGGCTGCGTTCGTGAGCTTCATCCACGATAATGGTATCATAGGTCAGCAAGTCATGGTCTCTAACTGTTTCCGCAAGCAGAATTCCATCGGTCATAACTTTAATCAGCGGTTCAGTTGAGCTTTTCTCTTCGAAGCGGATTTTATAGGCGATAGATTTACCGCATTCTTCACCAAGTTCCGCCGCAATACGATGGGCAATGCTAACAGCAGCGATGCGCCGCGGCTGGGTAAGGCCAATCATTCCCCTCAGGCCGCAACCGGCCATAAGACACATTTTGGGAATTTGCGTTGTCTTTCCCGATCCGGTTTCACCTGTAATAATGGTGACTTGATTGTTTTTAATGCTATCAATAATATCCTGTTTCTTTGCAGATATAGGCAAGTCTTGTGAAAATTTGAGCGGGGGGATGCTTAGCGCCCGCTGATGATAACGTCTATTGGAAACGGTGAAGATTCTTTTCAGTCTGTTCAATTTATTGAAAGAAGCGGATTTATCATTAAATCTATTTTTTTCAATGTCCTTGATCAGGCTAATAATATTGTAATAATCCGCAATCATTGAATGATCAATAATTTTGTTAATTTGTCGAATATATTGCATTGCGCTTTGCAATTCATTTCTCCGAAAGAATGTTAATGAATGGTTTTATTTCATATAGAGAGTATCACTGTCAATGCCGGATATGTTGCCATTAAATTAACAAAAGACCAAACGAGGTTTTTGAAAGGGAAGCGCATCATACCTTAATGGGAGCTATTATCTTCAAGGTGATAATTATAAGCAAAGCGATATGGCATGAAAGCTTCATTACGCTTCTGCGATTTTAAATTGCTTCCTGTAATTTTATGACATGATCACCCAATTTAGTTTGCTAATAATTAAACCGGGACCGGCGTACCGGTCTTCCCGGGTTTTATGTTTGCGATTTTTTTTCAAAAATACTTATGGCTTGATCGGCAACAGCGGAAATGGAAAAAGAGTTGCTCTTGTAGTCCGGCTCCAAAGAGCCGATTAATTCCAATTGAATTTGATTGTAATCGTGAGTGTTAAACAGGGAATGACCGGGCTGAAATAGTTTATTGGTTCCGGTAATTAAAATAAGTTTCAGCGGAGCATTGCAGTAACGGGCAATAGTAAACACGCCCTTGTTGAAAGGGGCGAGCTTTCCGTTGCGGCTTCTGGTTCCTTCGGGGAACACAAACACTATTCCTCCTGATGCCAGATGTTTTTTTATATCCTCCAGATTATTTATCATGGCTGGTCCAAGCATATCGCTGGCTCCCGAAGAAATATATCCGGAATTTCTTAACAGCCAGCCGAAGATGGGAACTTTGAAAAAAGTATGCTTTATTATAGTTTGCTGCCGTTGAAAAAGAGATATCAGCAAAATAGGATCAAGATAGGACAGATGATTACAGATAATAATAGATGAATGGATTTCCCGCACATCGTCGGGAATTTCAAATTTTGTACGCGGAATAAGCAGCCGTGTCAATCCAAAGAAGCATTTCAAATGAACGTGGTTTAAATTTTGAAACGCAGTGGTGCGGCTCTCCGCGAAAATATAAGCGGGTATATATAAAAATGGCAAAATAAACAGATAACCGAAAAGAAAATAACACCACAAAGTTAATGTTATGGAAAAATCAATAATATAATGAAAAAATCGAGCAAGGGACATTTTAATCTCAGGAGAATTTTCTTATCATTAAGATGGTATTGACACCGCCAAAGGCGAAATTTTGTATGGCTGCCGTTGTTACCGGCTCTTGCAATATTTTCTGCACGTGCTTGATCATCGAGCAGCGTTCATCAATTTCTTCCAGATTCAATGTCGGCGCGATAAATCCCTCCTGCATCATGTACAGAGACATAATTGTTTCGATGGCGCCGCAGGCGGCCATGGTATGGCCGGTATAACTTTTTAAACCCAGAACATAAGGATTGTTACCAAAGACGGTATTGATGGCTTGTGCTTCAATTATATCGCCCATCTTTGTGGCGGTGGCATGGGCGCTGATTAAGTCAATATCCTGAGGGTTAACGCCCGCGCTTTCCACACCGAGCTTAAGTGTATTGGTTATGCCTGTTAAATTCGGCAAAATCATATCGCCGCCATTGTTATTGCAGGCAAACCCGATGACTTCGGCCAGAATATTCGCGCCGCGCTTTTTGGCAAATTCATACTCTTCGAGCATTACCGCGCCGGCGCCTTCGCCCACAACAAGCCCGTCGCGAGATTTGTCAAACGGACGTGGCGTTTTGTGAGGTTCGGAATTGAATGCTGTGGAACATGCCAGCAGATTATCGAAAACAGCCACTGTAATTGTATCGTATTCATCGGCACCGCCGCAAAGCATGGCGTCCTGCATCCCGAACTTGACGGATTCATAGCCGTAACCTATAGACTGGGAGCTTGTGGTGCAGGCGGTTCCTGAAGATATTACGCGGCCGGTAATGCCAAACATTTTTGTGATATTAACGGCCGTTGTATGAACCATTGATTTCAAATAATCAACGGCCCCTATTCCCTGATGTTCCGAATTTTCCCTGGATTCGAAAAAAATGCGGTAAATATTTCTCTGCACTGTCGGAGAACCGTGAATAGAACCGAATGCCACCCCCAGCCTTCCGGACGTGATAAAATCCTCGGTAAGCTCGGATTGCTCAAGAACTTCTTTGGCGACCTGGCAGGCATAATAAGAGACCGGCCCCATGGTTTTGCGGTGATTTCTTTTAAAATCATATTCCATGGGATAATCTACCGTTCCATAAACACGGGAGTGAATATAGCGGCCGATTAATTCATCTTCGCGCAGCGGCTTTATTCCGGAAACTCCATTTAAAAGGCTTTTGACTATTTGATCCTTTCCGTGACCAATAGGTGTAATAGCCGAAGACCCTGTGATTACAACTCTGCGTTCCATAATTATTTTATGCCGGTGATAGAAGGTTTCGTTTTTTCGCGATCTTTTCAATATAGTCGCAAATCTGATTTATCGTGCGGATATTTATGGCTTGCTTTTTTTCTTCCTGGCTGATTTCCGTACCCAGAAAATTTTCGATCGCCAGTAAAAGTTCGATAGCATCAATGCTGTCGAATTCGTATGTTTCCCGCAGGTCGGCATCCATAATGGGATTTTCGATTTCAAACTCACGCTGAAAAACATTTTTTACTTCGCGTTCAATTTCCTGACGTGTCATATTCTCTAATTTAACTTTCTGACTTAATTTTGTCGCTTTTAACAAATATTACATTACTTTTCAATAATTTATATTTATTATGTATCCCACTTGATTTCCTGAACAAACCTTTTGTTGCCGATGATTTGTCTGGCCGCGTTAAAAGAACCGAGCATGCAGCCCATGACTCCCGGAGCTATAGCGTTTTGTCCCGCCAGACAAAGGCCGGGAATAGGAATATTATTTAACGAAACTACCTTGAGCAATTGACGCGACGAACGCATTGCTCCATAACAGGAACCTTCGGGAGAATTTACATAGTCCCGTACGGTAAGAGGTGTATATACATCCAGTATCTGAGCGTCTTTCAGGTTTCCAAAAATTTCTTCCGCTTTTTGAAGCAAAGCCTTCGCGATGCTCAATTTCTTTTCTTCATAATCTTTGCCGCGCCGGCCGGAAGCCGTATTTTCCCATCGGCTCCATCCATTATACAATGATTTCGTAATAATAGAAAGTAAATTGGATTCCCCGGAATTGGCGCTGCGTAATTGGTAAAACACTCCATCTTTGATAACACCGTTTTCATCTTTATGGAGCCGGTAAATATTGTGATTAATTTCAGGATGCACCTTGGCATTTACGCTTACGTTGACCGCGATAACGCCTTCCGTTTCTTTCAGTCCGAGTATGCGCCTGCGGTAAGAATCGCGCAAAGCATTCTCGTCCAGTAATTTAAGTAATATTTTCGGATGTATGGCGGCAACAACGGCGTCAGCCGGAAGATTAGTTCCTGATTCCAACATTACACCCGTCACTTTTCCTGCAACCAGAGATATTTTTTTAACGCCATTGTTAAGGATAAGCATTCCCCCAAGTTCCTGAAAACGCCGCACAAAAAAATCTGTCATTTTCCTGCCGTTTTCCTTTAGCTTCCACGAAGAAAACAAATAGCTGGCTAAAACTATATGATGGAAAATTACCGGGCAATCATCAAGCGGCACGCCGATAAGCTGACAGGGCACGGACAATATCGCTCGAAATCCCGCGGAAGCCTGATAATTATCCAATAATTCTCCCATGGGTTGATAAAAGTCCATGTTTTGAAAGGGATCGCCCTGATTAAGCAAAAAAGAAGGTTCCATCATGCGTAGGGAAATATCGCGTAAATTTTTCATAACGATGTTCAGAGCTGCCGTGTCGTTGGGGAAAGCGTTTTGCAGCTTCGTTTCCATGGCGTCAATGCCTGTGGGCAAATCAAAAATCAAATCATCAAAAATATAACGATCAATAATGCCTTCCTGTCCCATGGGGATAAACAGTTCATCAACCGGTATTCCCAGAATATGGAACATTTTGCCTAACGGTTCTTTTTTACCTAGAGCGCCGACGTAATGAACGCCGACAGGACAATCCAATCCCGAACGACGGTAAGAACGCATCAACCCGCCGGGTAGCGGATTTTTTTCCACAATAGTTACCCGAAAATTTAAAAGCGATAAAATAATGCCCGCGCTCAGTCCGCCTATACCGGAGCCGATGATAACAATATTTTTACCTTCTGCGGGATTTTTCATCTTTGCGTGTTCCCGGATGATTTTGTTCGGAGTAACTTACTTTTTACCGGTTGGGCTTCGATTAGGGTCATCAACAACGAATAATTAAATTGTTCATTTGCCTGCAGTTCAATGTGCTGATAAATATTTCCCGCTGTTTTGTTAAACCTGATCTGTCGCCTCAAAATTCCAGAGGATGAGTAGCGTTTTATTTCCATTCTTTTCGATTTATCCGCTATTACGTCTATCCAACCCCCGTTTTCTTTGCTGTAGCGGCAAACAGTTGCTCCGTCGGGAAGATTGCCTTTAGTCTGGAGTTTTCCTTCCGGCACAAAAAAAATCAGCTTAATATCGTCAATCATATTTTTCGCAAAATCGGCGGAATCGAAAGGGGGCAGAGCCCGATTTACTTTAAACGCGCCCGGTTCGGACTCGGCTTCAAACAGCGTCATTCCTTCCGCGGTCATAACAGCGCAGGAGACAGAGCGGGTGGAAGGATCAGCCAAAGTTACACCGATAATTGTACTTCGCGTGTCGCCTGGCATACGTGTTTCTATGGTGTGCACCAGCCGGTATTTTTCTTTTAAAAAAGGAGCAGGACACGTTAATGCTTTTTGATTGACTGAAGAAACAGGCGAATTAATCAATGGCAGTGTCTGGCAGGAGAAAAGAAAAATGGATAATATTAAAAAAAGTATGCCTTTCATTTCACATCCTGAAATACCGAGGGATTAATCGACTTATTGATTTTAACATTTTGGAAATTTATCTGAGTGAAGGAATTGGCATCCTCGATAATCTTTACAGACTTGACAGTTGCAGCTTCCCTGGAAAGGACAATCTCGATTTTTTCAATCATGCCGGCCATGCTTTGTCCCGCAGGAGTTAGAGTTATCATAGTATTTGTTCCTCCATGGATGGTTGCTGTAAATGACGGATTTTGATCGAATCTGCCATTAATCCAGCCGGCGATTTCGTTCAGCACGATCTTCATTGCCTGCGCGCCGCCCATTTTATCTTCCACCATTTTTCCGTCGGAATAAACGTAGCGTTTCGTGCTATTTTTATGGGCAATGACGATGCTTTTTACAGGTTTGACGTATTCCCAGCGGAAAGAATCGGGAGCGATATAATAAAAACGGCCATCCGAGACGAGAGGTCTGGATAAAATTTTCATGGATTTTTTTTGTACGAAATTGGCCTGAAGTGTTTTGATATTGGCTGATTCTTTACGCAATTTCTCAAAAGCGTCCGTTCCGGCGTAAATTAGCGGATTTAAGACAAAAAGGACCCCGACAATGATGCAAACAAAATTAAATAAATTGCGGTAAGTTTTCATCAGCATATTCCGCCATTAATGCCTATTACCTGTCCGGTAATATAAGAGGCGTCATTTGAACACAAAAAACGAATGACGTTTGCCACTTCTTCCGGTTTGCCTAAACGAGCCATGGGGATCATTTTTTTGATTTCGGCAACCGGCGCGTCCTTGATCATATCGGTTTCAATTAAACCCGGGGCAACAACATTAACGCGAATGCCAAAACGCGCCACTTCTGTGGCCAGCGAGCGGGAGGCGGCAATTATTCCCGCTTTGGCTGCGGCATAATTTGCCTGCCCTCGATTAGGCATCAATGCCGAAAGAGAGGAAACGGAAACTATGGAGCCGCATTTATGTCTTACCATCTCGCGTAACAAAGGTTTCGTGATGTTATAAAAACCTTTCAGGCTTGTATTGATGACGCTGTCCCATTCTTCTTCGCCCAATAACATAAAAAGGCCATCGGCGTTTATTCCGGCGTTGTTAACAAGGACTTGAATGTTTTTATGACGTTCAATAATCGCTTTGACAGCGTCTTTAGTCCGGGCATTATCGGCAACATCAAATTGAGAAATTTCTCCGGCTCCACCGGCGCATTGTACAAGATTTAATGTTTCTGCCGCCGCTGCTTCGTTGGACTTAAAGTTTATAATTACAAAATATCCGGATTTAGCGAGTTCCACGGCTGTGGCGCGACCGATGCCGCGGCTTGCGCCTGTGATTATCGCTGTTTTTTTCTCATCCATTTACGGGGCTCCTTAAAAATATTACTTGTTGTCTTCATTCAGGCGCAGGGCCTGAAGAGTGACTGTGGCCAAAACTTTTTCGCCGGTTTTAACTGTTCCTTCTATCACTCCATAATTATCAATAGAATACTTGTTCGTAATCAGGATTATTAAATTTGTGTTTACCGGTATTTTCTCTACAGTAAATTCGGCGCTCTTGATGCCTACAAGCCATCCTTTAACACCTGATTTTCCCCGTTGTTTTCTCCTGTGTCCCTCAACAATCGCCGCCGTTTGAGCAATGGCCTCGATTAAAACCAGTGAATTTACCGAGTCTTCGTTATAAAGAGGCCAATCAGGATTTACAATCGCGGCGCTGATGGCAGAGTTTTCATTTATTTCAATAATGCCATTGATAATCTTTATTTTATCACGATGCGGAATCAAACTGTCGATATCAATGTTAAGCATGGGCAACTTTTAGAAAATTTTTCCATAAGCTAATGAAAAAACCGCATAGAAGTCAACAAGAAATGTGTTTCTTTTTAAAATAAGTGATATTTTTCTTTTTTTACGGTAAATAAGAAAATAATAATTTAATAAATTACCGGAACATGACCGATATAAAAGAAGAATCCTTTATCCGTTTATATAAAAAAACTCTGGCGCCGTCCAAAGTCGTTTGTCAGAAAGAATTTATTTTTTCAGGATACAGTTACGGCGATGTGTTTGAATTAGCCGCCGGCCTGAAAAAAACTTTAGCGCGACGCGGTCAGGAGAAAGTCCTTTGCCTTTGCACCGTGAACAAGGCGGTTACTGCTGCTTGCGTGCTGGCCTCGCTTGCCGGTTCCTGCAAATTGATTTTGCCTTATTCTTTTTCCGCACATGCCATAACGGAGATGCATGATGCCACAGGTTTTAACTTTGCCATAGCCGATCATCCCGAAGAAATGCCGGCCGGAGTGGAAACAATTATGCCGCTTCCAGCCGCGGCAGAAAACAACAGGACTGAATTAATCCGCGATCCGGATGAGCCGTTTTTATGTCTTTTTACTGGGGGATCAACCGGCAAGCCCAGAGTATGGTCCAAATCTCCCCGCAATTTATTTGCGGAAGCTTTTTATTTGAAGAAAAAATTTTTTCTGTCCGATCAAGATATTTTTGTTGCCACCGTTCCTCCTTATCATATTTACGGGTTGCTTTTTTCCGTTCTGGTTCCCTTTGTAGCTCATGCGCGTGTATTGCCGGATATTTACACTTTCCCGCAGGAAATCATTTCCGTAACCAAAAAGCATAAGGCCTCTGTACTGGTCAGCGTGCCCATTCATTACCGCGCCCTGAAAGTTGATAACTTGCTGCTTCCTTCTCTAAAGGTAGCTTTTTCTTCTTCCGGCCCGCTGGATCGTTCCGATGGTTTGCATTTCTATAAAAAAACGGGATTGGGAATAACGGAAATCTATGGCTCTACGGAGACCGGCGGCATAGCTTCGCGTTCTATCAGCGAAAATACGGACAGTTGGGAGCCATTTGACATCCTGTCCTGGAAGTTGGCGGGCAGCAGACTTTCCGTTAAGTCCGATTTTACGTCTCCTGAAATGGAGCGTGATCCCGACGGCTTCTGTCCAACCGGAGATGAAGCTAGTGAAGACAAAGAAAACCGTTTTGTTCTTCTTGGCAGAGCCGATGGTATTGTTAAGGTTGCCGGAAAAAGAGTTGATTTGCTGGATGTCCAGAATAAAATAAAAACATTGCCTGCGGTCAGCGATGCTGTTGTTGTGGCGTTTCCAACTGACAAAGGGAGAGAAAGCGTTATCGCGGCAGTTGTTGCCTGCGACCTGACGAAAACTCACTTGAAGAAGCTTTTAATGGATATGCTGGAACCTTGCGCAGTTCCCCGCCGTGTTAAAATTGTTTCCTCGATAGGTAGAACAGCCACCGGCAAAATTGACCGCCGCCGGATTGAAAAAATTTTCCTCACTGAAAAGAAATAATGTAATATTTATTCAAAGTCTCATTTCTCGGGATTCACTTTTTACTTTTACCGTTGAGATGTTGATGAAATTTAAGGAAAACTTATGAGATTGAAGTATTGCATTTTCTCAGGGCTAAAGATACGGAATGCGGCGTTGCCCGGGGGGGGGAATCGCCGTAAAATCGGAGCCGCCTGGAGTGAATTATCTCTTGTATTTCCCCATCAGATACGCTTCCGCCAGCACGTGCCCCTTCATTGCTTTGAGCAGTTCGTCTTTTGTCAACCCTGCTTTAAAATTCAACATTGTATCCAGAGCGTATAATTTAAAATAGTATCGGTGTGTGTCACCGGGCGGACAGGGGCCATCGTAACCATAACGCCCGGAACTGTTTTTGCCGTTCTTCCCCAGTCCCGTGATTTCTTCCTGCCGCGAAACTTTTTCCGTTAGAGAATTAATAGTGACAGGCATGTCATAAATTACCCAGTGCACCCAAGTGCCCCCTGGTGCGTCGGGATCATCACAGATAAGCGAGAAGCTCTTAGTTTTTTCCGGCGCGCCGATCCAGAAAAGCGGAGGTGAAATATTCTGGCCGTCGCATGTGTATTTTGCCGCAATCATACCTTCATGGTTAAACGACGAACTTGATATTTCCATAGTTTTCTCTCCTTCTTTTATAGCGTTTTTTTGATCTTTTGCCTGGATCGTTTCTCCGCTTACGGCAATTAAACAAATAGTAAGTAAAAAACAAAATAATATTTTCATTTATTCTTCATCTTCAAATCAAATCATTTTTGTTTATAGCTATTTTAGCCGGAGATAATTGATCCGTCAATAGTTCTTATGGATCGGTTCCTGTTGACACACATGCTTTCTATGCTATTATTATATTATTAACTATTTGGCAGGGATGCAGATGGATATAGATAAACAAATAAATCGGGAGATCGGTGTGCATGGACAACAATGGAACGCAATGCATGAAGGTTTCGTTGCTTATCTTCATTACCGAATTTGTGTTGCTAAGGCGGCTTGAATATAGATTATTTTAAGAGCGTTGAAAATTTTTCATTGTATTCCAATCAACATTATCGATCATTATGAGGAGGAATTGTTATGATTAAGAAATATTTTCGAAATTGTGGAATGATCAGACCAACTATATTGCTTGCAACCTTATTTTTCTTAACACTTACAATGATTTATGCAGATGCTTGTTTTGCAAAAGCAAGTAACGACACATCTCTCGAATGCGATAAGGAAATAGCAAAAACGATTGTGCATGCGACCGCATCGGGATTAGGTGAAGTTCTGAAAGATGTAAAGTCCGAAGATAAACGCATTGCCCTGATCCGCGCCTTTATTAGTCCCATGCGGTTTTATAGGGATAACTCGGGATATTTTTATGCTTACGACTTCAATGGTGTTAATATTGTTCTTGCAACACAAAAAGATTTGCAGGGCAAGAATCTTTATGATCATAAAGATGCAAAAGGAAAATATGTCATTCGTGAATTAATCGCCGCGGCAAAAAAAGGAGGCGGTTTTGTTGAATATTATTGGCTTAAACCCGGTGTGAAAGATGAACAGAAAAAACTTGGTTATGTTGAATGGATTCCTGGAACGAACTATTTTATAGGAACAGGCGTTTATCTTCCGTAAACCGTGAAGAAAGATTTACACGGAGTATTGATAATATCTGTCTTTTAAGGTTGAAGCAGATCCGCCGCGGTGGACATGCTTCAACCCTATATAGAAATGAAAGAATAATATTATGTTTTGCCCCAAATGCAAAAGCGAATACAGGGAAGGTTTTTATAAGTGCGCCGATTGCGGCGCTGATCTGATTGCCGAACAGCCTCCGGAACTTAAGGAAGCAGTAAGTTATGTCGATCTCGTTGAAATTTATTCCACATATCGGCAAAGTGATATTGCATTTATAAAATCTGTCCTTGATGGCGAAGGCATAACTTATTTTTTTGAGGGGGAAAACCCAACTCTAATCATGTGGGCGGGAGCTTATGCCCGCCTGCTGGTAAAAGCCGAGGAAGCCCCGCGGGCTAGAGAAATTTTACAGGAATTGGGATTTTTGGAAAGCAATTGAATCTTTATGAAAAAATCAGAAGTAAGTGGCGTGCTGTGCTCCACAAATTATTCTCCTGATTCTTAACCAGTCATGGTTTTGGCTTCGCTACCAGCTTTCGTTTGGCATTGAATTCAGTTTATGCTATAGAAGCACAAGTAATTATGACTCAGGAGAACTGCAAATCATGATCTACAATGAAGAATTTGAAACTCTGCCCCGGGAAGCCCTGGAAGCGCTGCAACTCAAAAGACTTCAACAGGTTGCCTCACGGGTTTATAGTAACGTCGGTTTCTATAAAAAGTCGTTCGATGATGCGGGCGTCACGCCCGATAATCTAAAAACACTTAACGATCTTAAGCGCTTCCCCTTTACTACCAAACAGGATTTACGTGATAATTATCCCTTCGGATTATTCGCCACGCCGATGAGCAATGTCGTCCGCCTGCACGCCTCATCGGGCACAACCGGCGCGTCCACTGTGGCCGGCTATACAAAACGCGATATTGAAATATGGGCGGAATTGATGGGGCGCTGCTTTGTGGCTGCGGGTCTTACCAAGAACGACATTATTCATAACGCTTACGGCTATGGCCTGTTCACCGGGGGGCTGGGCGCTCATTACGGCGCGGAAAAAATCGGCGCCAGTGTGATTCCGATGTCCGGCGGCAATACCAAACGTCAGATCATGATTTTGCAGGACTTCCGGCCGACCGCTATCTGCTGTACGCCGTCTTATGCTCTCAATCTGGCCGAACAGGGACGGGCAATGGGCGTGGACATGCGTGCGTTGGCGCTTCGCGTGGGAATTTTCGGCGCGGAACCATGGAGCGAAAAGATGCGCGGAGAAATTGAAAAAACGCTCAACATCACGGCGATGAATATTTACGGTCTTTCCGAAATCATGGGCCCGGGAGTGGCGATGGAATGTACCGAGGTGCGCGACGGCATGCACATCTTTGAAGATCATTTTCTGGTGGAAACCATAAATCCAAAAACCGGCGAAGTGCTCGCCGCCGGCGAAGAAGGAGAACTGGTTTTCACAACACTCACCAAGGAAGCCGTCCCGCTCATCCGTTACCGGACGCGCGATATTGCCCGTTTGAATCCCGAGCCCTGCTGCTGCGGGCGGACACTCAACCGGATGGGACGCGTCATGGGGCGCAGCGACGACATGCTCATCATCCGTGGCGTAAATGTCTTTCCCTCGCAGATCGAAGCGGTGATGGTAGGTATCGAAGGGCTGGAGCCTCACTATCAGCTCATCGTGGACCGCGAAGGCACGCTCGATACACTCGAGGTTCAGGTAGAGCTGACAGAAACACAGTTCGCTAATGCCGATGAAGTCAAGGCACTCCAGAAGCTGGAGGGGCAACTGAAGAAAGACATGAAGGATTATCTGGGCATTACCGCAAAGGTCAAACTGGTGGAACCCAAAACCATCCAGCGCTCAGAAGGCAAAGCCAGCCGGGTGATTGATAGAAGAAAGATTTAAGCTTTGAAACCAAAGGCTCCGTCAATAAAGAAAAGAAACACCTGGTGATCTTGACGCTGCGCTCTCCGATTACAACAAAGTATTGTGATTTAAAATGACCGGTGAATTATTTTTTATATTCAGCCTCAACAATTATTCCGATGCCTCCGCGCATGGCAAATTCCGCGCGCACCGAGCACCGGCGCGGCCCAAGCGCGGCGACCAGGTCATCAAGAATTATATTAGTGACGTGTTCATGGAAAACGCCATCATCGCGAAAAGACCACAAATACAATTTTAAGGATTTGGATTCGATAATTTTCTTATCCGGGACATATTGGATTTTAATTTTTGCAAAATCAGGTTGGCCTGTCTTGGGACAAGCGCAGGTAAATTCTTCGGTTTCCAGGGTAACCACATAATCGCGGTTATTATTGTGATTGGGAAACGTCTCCAGCTTGCGCACTGGTCTGGCCGGTTTTCCCAGTAGAGTTAAGCCAGCCAGATCATTTTTTTTGGTGTTTTTCGGCATCATTTTACCCCTGATAAAAATATTATATTTGCTTACCGAAATTAAGGTGTAATATCAAGAATATTCGTCACTGAAACAAGACATCTCTATCCTGCTGGTTTGATCGATTTTTTGACCCGACTTAAAACAGTAGAAGGTGCGGTAAACAATTTACATTAATTCCTTAATTTTTACTGGCCGGGCATGATAATTTTCGATGCATCCTGACGCCTCATTTCTTCCGCTTCGGCAACCATCGCCTGAACTGTTTTTTCAATTGCTTCAGGTAATTTAGCCGCCGCTTCGCTCAAGTTTTTTACACCTTCAATAAGACACTGAACCGGGATTGGGCCATTGGGTGACATAAGTTGGGTCATGCCGGTAAAAATGGTTTCTCTGCTTTCGTCAATCGAACCGTCAACCTTGATGGGTGTGAGACGCCTGATCGTGGCAAAGGTCAGGTCGGTGAATGATTCTTCCTTATAAAGGTTATCGGGATTTATTTTAATATCCGTTATTTTAGTTCCGCTTGCGTTACTCATTGTTTGTCTCCTTTTAATACGTGGGGTTATTTTTTTATGCCCCGAAAAAACAATGGAAACTGTGGGCTAAACGGCCTCCCTTTTTTCGGATCATTATTTTCTTTAATGTTCTTGAAAAACCAGTTACGTTAAATCGGTAAAAACTTCAATTAATATTTTTCACCACTTCTAAATCAAAGCGCTATCTTTGTTGGCTGCGTCGTCGGCATCCTCAGCGTATGTTCATATACGCCTGCGGATCTTCCTCCTTGCCGCCTCGATATCATCTCTGATTTAGAAGCGGTATCGATTCTAAATCTAAGAAAATCAATGACCACAAGGGCATCGCGCAGAGATGAACATAATGAATAAGCAGTCATGCCTTACCGGCAATTGGCACTAACGAAATTGTAATCACCAGCGAATTGATATCAGTTCTTTTCCATTGTCTTAAGGAATTTAACTTTTGGCCATTCTTCCATGGTATGTGTGAGGCGCCAATCGCTTAATGCCAGATAAACAAGATTCCCTTCAGTGTCCAGGGCAAGATTGGTCTGGTGTTTCTTCTGAAAATCTTCCATTACTTTGGGGTCGTCGCAGGTCACCCAGCGGGCGGCGGCATAATCGGTTTTTTCATAATCGGCGTAAACGCTGTATTCGTCTTTTAGACGCGACATCGTCACATCAAATTGCAGAGCACCTACCGCGCCCAGAATATTATCTGAGCCCCAAAGAGGTTTAAAAACCTGAATAGCGCCTTCTTCAGAGAGCTGAGTCAGTCCCTTTTGCAGATGTTTCATCCGCAGGGGATCTTTAAGCCGCACGCGGCAGAAATGCTCCGGTGCGAAATGCGGAATACCGATGAATTTGAGAGGTTCTTTCTGCGTGAAAGTATCGCCGATCTTAATCGTGCCGTGATTATGAATGCCGATGATATCGCCCGAATATGCCTCTTCGATATTAGAGCGGTCCTGCGCCATAAAAATTGTGGCATTGGCGAGAGACACTTCCTTGCCGATACGGTGATGAATAACGCGCATGCCGCGCTGAAATTGTCCCGAGCAAATCCGCATAAAAGCAATACGGTCGCGGTGCGCCGGATCCATGTTGGCCTGGATTTTAAAAACAAAGCCGGAAAAATCATCTTCATCGGGGTCAACATTTCTTGTCGTTGTCGGGCGGGCGACAGGCGGCGGAGCGATTTCAACGAAAGCGTCGAGAAGTTCCTTAACGCCGAAATTGTTAATAGCGCTGCCGAAGAATACCGGCGTCTGGCTCGCTTTTAAATATTCCTTGAGATCAAAAGGATTAGCCGCTCCTTCCAGCAGGGCGATTTCCTCACGCAGTTCGCCAGCCTGACTTCCTAATAATTCATCGAGAAGCGGATCGGATAAATCATTAATGATAACTCCTCCTTCCGAACGCTTTGCTTTTCCCGGTGTGAACAGATGCAGCTTCTTATCATAAATATTATAAACGCCTTTGAAGCGTTTTCCCATACCAATAGGCCAGGACAAAGGCGAGCATTCAATCTGCAGTTTGTCTTCGATATCCGCCAGAATATCCAGCGGAGACAGACTATCTCGATCGAGTTTGTTGATAAAAGTTATAATCGGCGTATTGCGCAGACGGCAGACTTCCATAAGTTTCTGGGTTTGCGTCTCCACGCCTTTGGCGCCGTCAATAACCATTAGCGCGCTGTCCACTGCGGTAAGTACGCGATAAGTGTCTTCCGAAAAGTCCTGATGGCCTGGCGTGTCCAGAAGATTTATTTCGCAATCCGCGTATTCGAATTTCATGACCGATGAAGTGACAGAAATGCCGCGGTCTTTTTCAATGGCCATCCAGTCGCTCAAAGCGTGCTTTGAAGCTTTACGCGCTTTGACCGCTCCGGCCATTTGAATAGCTCCGCCGAAAAGCAAAAGCTTTTCTGTAAGCGTGGTTTTACCGGCGTCAGGATGACTGATAATGCCGAATGTGCGGCGGCGTTCGATTTCTTTTTGCAGGCGTTTGCTCAAATTATGCTATCTCCAAACAGAACGGTTTAATTAACCGGCGTATATTAACCATAATGAAACATCTGTCAACCATTATCCCGCGTGTTAAATCCTTTTGTAAAACAAGATATTTTCAGCCATATCTTCTTTGATGGCACCTTCATCTTTGAGTTCCATCAAATAGACAAGGGTTTCATTCAAGGCCATTAATTTTTCAAAATCAGATAGCTCCGAGCCGGATATTTCGTTAGAAATAGCATAAGTTGTCTTTGACTCTGCTCCCAAACGATCAAGAATGATCCTTTTTCTTTTTTCATGGTGCTTACCTATATCTTCAATTCTTTTCCTTAGATCAATAAAGGCGTTGCCATGCCCCGGATATACAGTGACAACAGGCAATTTCTCTATTGCGCTTAAAGAATCCAGATAAGTCGCCAGCGGGCGAAAATTATCGTCGAATATATCAGGACTCAAAATCGGCGTTATGTAAGGCAGAATGTGATCACCGGCCAGAAGGAAATTTCCCTTTCGGAAGAAAAAACAAACATGGCCGGCGGCATGTCCGGAAGTGAAGATGACTTCAAATTTCCAGTCGCCGAATTCGCGGAATTCATTGTTCTGCAAAAAAATATCGGCATTAAATTCGGTAATTATGCTCCGCATATCTTCATATTCTTCGATTATAAGGTCAATTTGATGGGCAGGCATGCCTTGACTTAAATAGAATTTCTTTAATTGCCTCACTGCAGGATCAGCTTGACGAAAATGCTGATATTCTTCGAAAGCCGCGGAGGAAAGATAAATTTTCGCGCCTGCCTTTTTTTGCAGCAAACCGGCCATGCTGCAATGGTCCGTATGTACATGAGTCAAGAAAATATGTCTGATGTCATGGATGCTTAAGCCCGCGCTTTTCAGATCTTTTTCCAGCGTTTCAAAACAGCCGGGCATATTGAAGCCTGTGTCAAAAAGCGCCAGTTCCCTGCCGTGAACGAATAGATAGGCGTTCACGTGTTTCAGACGATACGGCATGCGCAAAGTTATGCGGTAAAAGTTTTCTGAAATTTCAGAGATCATATCGGTTTAATATAATGAATCTTAATGTGTTATGTCCAAAATATTCAGTCGGACACCCGGTTTCTTTCCGGATTTCGGCATTCTTCGGATTGACGGAATATATATTATTCTTCTTTGCGGCTTTTCTGCAGACGTTTTGTCGCATCCAGTTCCATTTTCCGCAGGCGCACGCTTTGCGGGGTTACTTCCACCAGTTCATTTTCAGAAATAAATTCAATGGCCTGATCCAGAGACAAAACTCGCGGCGGCCTTAAAATTATTGTGGCATCGGATGTGGATGCGCGCATATTCGTTAACTTCTTTTCCTTGGTAATATTGACATCCATATCGCCTGTACGGTTGCGCTCTCCGACTACCATTCCTCCATAAACTTCCGTGCCGATTTCCACAATCATTTCGCCCCTGTCTTCCATTGCAAAGCTGGCGTAAGGTGTAACGCGACCGGAGCGGTCGGCAACCAGAACACCTGTCGTCCGTTGCGGGATAGGGCCGAACCACGGTGCATAATCTTCCAGCAGGGAATTCATTACGCCACCGCCTTTGGTGTCCGTCAGAAACTGGCTGCGGAATCCGATTAATCCGCGTGACGGGACTAGAAATTCCATACTGACTCTGCCGGATCCTTTATTGACCAGACTTTCCATGCGTCCTTTTCTGATGGATAACTTTTCGGTAATTTTCCCCACAAATTCTTCCGGTATATCCAGAAATAATCTTTCTACCGGTTCCACAGTTTTGCCGCCTTGTTCTTTTGTGATGACCTGCGGACGGGAAACCATTAGTTCGAAGCCTTCGCGGCGCATGGTTTCAATTAATATTGCCATTTGCAGTTCGCCGCGTCCGCAAACTTCAAAGGAGTTGGTTTTTCCCAATTTCTTTATTTTGATGGCAACATTTCGCAGAGATTCTTTTTCCAGCCTCTCCAACAAATGGCGTGAAGTGAGAAATTTACCTTCCTTGCCGGCGAAGGGACTGTCGTTGACATAAAATATCATGGATATAGTTGGCTCATCGACCAGCAGGCGGGGCAGAGCCTGTGGAGATATAAAAGAAGAAATTGTATCGCCGATAGTTACATTGTCAACCCCGGACAGAGCGATAATATCTCCGGACTCGGCCATCGTTACCTGTTTCTTTGCCAGACCGTAAAAAGTATAAAGAGCACTAAATTTCACGCCGGGAATGATTTTATCCTGGGAGCAAAGGCTGTAATTAGTGTTCATTTCCAGTTTGCCGCTTTGCAGGCGGCCGATGGCAATTTGTCCGACATAGGAATCGTAATCCAGATTGGTAACGAGAAATTGTGTAATGGCTTCATCATCTCCCTGCGGGGCCGGTACATGCTCAATGATTGTCTGGAGCAACGGCTGCAAATCTGTGCTGTCGTCGCCCAGTTTTCTGTGGCTGACTCCGATTTTGGCCTGAGTATACAGGATAGGAAATTCAATTTGTTTTTCTTCCGCGCCTAAATCAATGAAGAGATCGTAGGTTTCATTTATCACTTCGTCAATACGGGCATCTTTGCGATCAATTTTATTGATAACTAAAATTATCGGCAGACGAAGTGCCAGAGCTTTTTTTAAAACAAATCTTGTTTGCGGCAGGGGCCCTTCACTGGCATCAACCAGAAGTATAGCTCCGTCAACCATATTGAGGCTGCGTTCCACTTCGCCGCCGAAATCGGCATGGCCGGGCGTATCAACAATATTGATTTTTACGCCGTTGTAATCTACAGCGGTATTTTTTGCCGTGATGGTTATGCCGCGTTCTTTTTCCAGATCCATCGAATCCATCACGCGATCCTCGACGGCCTGATTTGCCCGAAATACTCCGGTCTGCTTCAGCATGGCGTTAAGAAGCGTGGTCTTGCCATGATCAACGTGGGAAATTATAGCAATATTCCGTAAATGATTTTTTTTCATTTTCTCGTTCCATTTCTAAATCAAAGCGCTATTTTTGTTGAAGTTGTTGTCGGCTTTCTCAGCGTATGTACAATACGATTTATCGCCTCCAGCTTGCCGCCTCAATATCATCTTTTATTTATAAATTGTATTAAATCCTTCCAAGTCATGAGTTTGAACTGAAGTTAATTGAATAGCAGTTTTGAACACAACCAGTTTTAACTTTGAGACAGGTAATATAATTTGAAGTCATTATGCTACAAATTTCTTGACTTGTAAACCTCTTTTTCCTATGCTCACCCAAATTAATCTAAACATTTTATATTTTTAGGAATATCGTCATGCTGAATTTCTTGCCGTCAAAATTTGTGGGAGCGATCGCGGGATTTCTTTTGTCCGTAAATGTGCTTTTTTGGGCAATTATTTTATACGTATTTTCCCTTCCGAAAATTCTTTTGCCCTGGCCGCCGTTGCTTCATGTAATCAACAGGATTCTTCATTGGATTGGGGAAAACTGGATTGCCGGTAACATTGGATGGATGCGCCTTACTCAAAAAACACAGTGGGACGTGCAGGGATTGGAGGGCTTGAATTATAATGGCTGGTATCTGGTTGTCAGCAATCATCAATCATGGGTTGATATACTGGTGATGCAGTATCTGTTGAATCGCCGTATTCCCCTGTTGAAATTCTTTATTAAGAGAGAACTTATTAAGGTGCCTTTAATGGGTTTTGCCTGGTGGGCGCTGGATTATCCGTTCTTGTATCGTCACAGTTCCGAATATTTGAAAGAACATCCCGATCAAAAAGGCAAGGATTATGAGGCCACGCGCAAAGCTTGCGAAAAATTTGCCACTGTTCCCACCAGCGTGATGAATTTTCTTGAAGGCACGCGCTTTACCAAAGAAAAACGTGACCGGCAGAAAAGCGAGTACAAATTTCTTCTGCGTCCAAAATCCGGCGGTCTCGCGTTGGCGTTAGACGTTCTGGGCGAGAAGTTTCATTCTTTGCTGGATATTACCATTGTGTATCCGGACGGAATTCCTACCTTCGGGGAATTTCTCTGCGGCAAAGTCAAACGCATAATTGTGCGAATGAAGACAATAGAAATTCCGAAAAAGTTTTTGCAAGGCGATTACGAAGGCGATCCGGTCTTTCGCGATGATATGCACAAATGGGTACAGCAATTGTGGCGGGATAAAGACAAGCAGATACAAATGCTTACGAAAAAAGCTAAGTCGAAATAATCATAAGTCTTTGCCGTTTGAATTCGTAAGCAAGCAAACGTATTTACGTGTTATGGGGTGTTAGAGCAAGTACTAATGATATGTTCCTTAAGAATCGAAGATTTCCATGGCTTGCCATGGAGGGCTTCAATAAATCTAAATGTTTAATGCCTCCAAAATATTTATTACAACTCTAAAACAAAAATGACGTTAAGGCGATCCGGAGGCTGAAAATTCAGCATTGTTTCGTTAATTGACGGATTCTAAAAATTATGCAATGTTAAAACGATGTAATCATTAAAATATCACGGCAGCGCTGAAAAGTAACTCGTCTCAAGCAGAAAATAAATTAATAGAGGAGGGGAGTTAGTAATTAATGGGAAAGACGTTAGGAAAGATAGTAACAATTATAGTGGTGGCTATATTAATGGTGGCTTTTATTTCTTTGAAGCCTTCCATGGCAGCAAATAAGGCTAGGACGGCAAATAAGGCCAGCGGTGGTCGTTTCATTGCCTACAATGACGGGACAATATTAGATACGCAAACAAATCTGTTGTGGGCAGCCAGGGATAATGGGAAAGATATTAACTGGACAGATGCCAAGTTCTATTGTGAAAATTATAACGGAGGTGGCTATAAGGACTGGCGGATGCCGACGAAAGATGAGTTGCAGAGTTTATATGATAGAATGATTTTCGGGAATAATCATTATCATATAACAAAACTTATAACCCTGACTGGGGCTTTTCTCTGGGCATCCGATGTAAAAAATTCTCGAGCCGCATACGTTAGCTTTATTAATAACCGTGCCACATGGTTCTGGGACCCCCGGAAACCGAAAACTAGAAGCCGAACGCTTCCAGTGCGGTATGGCAGAGAAGATAAGAGCGATGTAATTGAGCAGAAACACGTGGCTATGGCGCCGCCGTTGGCTCCGCCTGCGCCACCTCCACCTCCACCTCCACCTCCACCTGTTCCAGTTTCAATTGCTCCTACACCGTTGCATCCTCCCATGCCTGCGCCTCCACCACCTCTTCCTCCAATGAAGGAAGTTGCCAGGATTACTCTTCATGTTGAGTTTGATTTCGGAAAATCTATTATTAAAAAAGAATATCATAACAACATAAAACAAGCAGCTGATTTCATGAAAGCAAATCCTGAAATTTACGCTGAAATAATTGGCCACACCGATAATATCGGCAAAGAAGGTTTCAACGTTTTATTATCTCAGTCCCGCGCCAATAATGTACGGAAATACATGATTGATAAATTTAGGATTAAAGCGTCTCATATCAACGCTATAGGTTATGGATCTCATCAACCAATCGCCACCAATGCTACAGCAAAAGGACGGCAGAAGAACCGCAGGGTTGAAGCTGTTTTTGAAGTGGTTCTGATGAAGTAATTAAATAATATTTTTAGAATTTTCAAGACGAAAGCCCCATGATCGCTGTAAGGTAATGGGGCTTTTTTTAGGTGTTAAAAAACATCTTGACAAAATTTCGCATCTTTATTTAAAATTAACCGTCAGGTTTAAATAACCGTTTAGTTAAATAATGGCCGGAAAAAGAAGATTTCCTGAGTCAGGTATTGTCGGAGTTCTGATAAATGAAGGATATCCGTAAAGAAAAATCAAATAAAACTATTGAACGTATTCTCATCGCGGCGAGAACTGTTTTTGCCGAGAAGGGTTACAGTGGGGCGCACGTTGATGAAATTGCCCAGCGGGCCGGCGTGAACAAAGCGACTATCTATTATCAAATCGGCGATAAGGATACTTTATACGCTAACGTCATTCATCAGGTCGTGGGCAATACTGCCCAAAATATTGCCGGGGCTGTGGCCAAAGTTGATTCACCCGAAGAAAAACTTAAGGCTTATATAAACTGCATTGCAGCGAATGTGGATAAAAATTCCGAATTACCACCGATTATGATGCGGGAAGTTGCTTCCGGCGGCGCAACACTTCCGCGCGTTGTTATAGAAGATATAGCTTCAGTTCTGACAATTTTGGTCGGCATTCTCGACGAAGGAAGAAAAAAAGGAGTATTTATTGAAACGGTACCATTTCTTATCCATATGATGATCATAGGCACGATTATTTTTTATAAACAGGCACAGCCGATAAAAGACAGGCAATTATGGCTACCTGCCACGCTCAAGGCTAATGATAAAAAAATAAAGGCGATTCTTGGGGAAGAAGTGGCGACTCTGGTGCTGAAGGCGATAAAGCGATAACAAATATTACGGCAAAACCCCGATAGATAGCGGATAAAATACCGCGAATTAAAAAGTAAAACGGAGGATAAGCGTTGAAAAAAAGAATAATTGCTATTATTTTTATAATTCTCTTTGTGACAGTCGGCTTGCTTGTGTATTTTGGGCAAAAAAGTAATCAGAAAAAAGAACTCTATTATTCCGGAACTATCGACACAACACAGGCAAATTTGTCTTTCCAGATTCCCGGGCGTGTTGCGCAAGTCCTTGTTCAGGAAGGCCAGCCCGTTACTAAAAATCAAATTGTTGCTGTGCTGGACCGTGAAGAATTCGAATCACGTTACGCGCAGGCCAAAGCGAAGCTGGAACAGGCGAAAATAAGAAAAAATCAACTGGAAACAGATTTGGAAATTAACAGAAAAACTCTTCCTCAGGAAGTTATCAGATCCAGGGCAAATGTAAAAAGTGCTCAAGACACATTAAAGGATGCGGAAAAAAACTATAAGCGTTTCGAAGAGCTATTCAGAAAGGGTGTGGTCACGGAAAAAGAGCGGGATACATTGAAACTAAACTATGATATTGCCCAGTCGCAAGTAATCGAAAGTGAATCAGCCCTGAAACAGGCAGAGGATAATTTAACAAAAATAGATGAAATTAAGCAAAATATCGGAGTCGCCGCCGCGCAAATTAACGAAGCGGCCGCGTCATTAAATCAAGCCGCCATCCAGTTGGATTATACGCAATTAAAATCGCCCACAGTTGGCATATTAACCAATCGCAATGTTGAACCAGGCGAAACTGTGACAACGGGGAGAGAAGTCCTTACTATTTCCGAGCTTGCCCGCGTTGATCTGAAAATATTTGTTGATGAAACGGAAATCGGCAAAGTCTCGCCGGGCCAGAAAGTGGATGTAAAGGTAGATACCTTCCCCGGCAAAAGCTACACAGGATATGTTTCTTTTGTTTCACCCGAAGGAGAATTTACACCAAAAATAATCCAGACAAAAAAAGAACGGGTAAAGCTTGTATATCTGGTTAAGGTGTCAATTTTAAATCCAAAATTTGAGCTCAAAGAGGGAATGCCGGCCGATGCCTGGTTGCGGCAATAGCGGGGGCAATGATGGTTGCATTCCCGGAAAATTCACGGCCAATGGTAGAAGTCAAAAACGTTACCATGCACTTTGATAACGTTGAAGCGATTAAAGACATTTCTCTGAATATTGCCTCAGGAGATGTCTTGGGTTTGGTAGGTTCCGACGGCGCCGGTAAATCAACGCTCTTGCGGCTTATTGCCACCATGATAAAACCGACGCGGGGAGAAATTTATATCAAAGGCCTCAACATTGTTTCCGAAAAACAGAAAATAAAAAACATTATTGGTTATATGCCTCAGCGGTTTGGACTATATCAGGATCTGACTGTCGAAGAGAACATGCAGTTTTTCATGGACATTTTCGATGTGCCGCGCAAAGAAAGAAAAACCCGCAGGGATAAATATCTGGGATTTTCCAATCTTTTGCCCTTTACAGACCGGTTGGCCGGTAATCTTTCGGGGGGCATGAAGCAGAAGCTGGGGTTGGCCTGCGTGCTGGTGCATGAGCCGCAATTGCTGATTCTGGATGAGCCGACCAATGGCGTTGATCCGGTATCGCGTCACGAATTCTGGGAAATACTCGACAATATGCAAAAAGAAGGCATGACGATCATTGTATCTACGGCCTATCTTGATGAAGGTGAAAAATGTAATAATGTTGGGTTGATGCATAAATCCATGCTTCTGGATATGGCGGCTCCGGTTGTTATTCGCGGCAGTTTCAAGACTCTGGAAGAAGCAATTATTGAACGAATTAAGGAAGCGGACGGAGAATTGGCCAATGACACTTTCCACCTCTGATTCCATTTCCGTAACTGATCTGGAAAAAAAATTCGGCGCGTTTGTCGCTGTCAACAAAATCACATTCTCCGTGAAGAAAGGTGAGATTTTCGGTTTCCTGGGCGCGAACGGTTCCGGCAAGTCCACCACAATTCGCATGCTTTGCGGAATAATCACGCCGACATCCGGCGGCGGATTTGTTGCAGGGCACGACATTATGACCGAATCGGAAGAAATAAAACATTCCATCGGCTATATGTCGCAGAAATTCTCTCTCTATGAAGATTTAACACCTTTTGAAAATTTACGTTTTTATCTGGGAGTATACAATATTCCGCAATCACAATGGCCTCAGCGTATCGACTGGGTGCTGGACATGGCGCAGTTGCAGGATGTGCGCAATCGTAAAACCAGAGAATTGCCGCAGGGCTGGCGGCAGAGACTCGCCCTGGGCTGTTCGCTTTTACATAAACCCGAAATTCTTTTTCTTGATGAGCCTACTTCGGGAGTCGATCCTGTCACCAGACAGCATTTCTGGAATTTCATCAAGCAACTTGCCATCAGCGGAATGACAATATTTGTCACTACACATTACATGGATGAAGCGCGTTTCTGCGAAAGGATCGTTATGATCAATGCCGGTAATATCGTCGCTACAGGCAGCCCCGCGGAAATTATTGCCGGGACCTGCCCGGGAGAACCAAAAGCCGATCTCAATGATGCTTTTATAAGATTAATGAAGAGGAATGATACTTGAAATTTATAAGACTCAAAGCCATAGTTCGTAAGGAATTTTATCATTTGATCCGTGATTACCGCAGCCTTTATCTGGCTTTTGCTATTCCACTGTTACTGATTATTCTTTTCGGATACGCACTCAGCCTTGATGTTGATAATGTGGAAACGGTATTTGTTGATTACGACAGATCCGAATTAAGCCGTGATTTTATTCGTAAACTGAGCGCATCTTCTTATTTTCATGTCGCCGGACTATTGCCTCAGACAAAGGATGCAATTGATTATCTCGATCATGACAGGGTAAAGCTGGCGATTATAATTGGGCCCGATTTCATGAAAAATATTAGTGCCGACCGGGAAACCCCACTGCAAATTATCATCGACGGCAGCGACCCTACTTACGGCAACATTCTCCGCGGTTATATTACCTCTTTTACTGAACAGTACAATCAAAAGTTATTGATAGACTTTCTCAACCGGAATGGCCAGGAACAAATAAAACCTCCCGTGGACGGTCGCGTCCGTATCTGGTTTAATGAAGATTTGGAAAGCCGTAATTTTATTCTTCCGGGAATCATTGCCGTCATCATCATGATTGTCGGTGCTCTTCTCACCTCTCTGATCATTGCCCGTGAATATGAAAACGGCACAATGGAAACCATCAAGTCCATGCCGGTTAGAGCCGGAGAATTGCTCTTGGGAAAAGCTATTCCTTATTTTTTCATCGGGCTCACGAATGTGTTAATAGCGATTCTCCTGGGGCAACTACTTTTTGGCATAGTGATGAAAGGGAATTTCTGGCTGATGCTTGCATCTGCCTCTCTTTATTTATGTGTTGCTTTATCACTTGGACTTTGGATTTCCAACGTGACGAAATCACAATTGATGGCCAATCAGATAGCCATTTTAACGACCTATCTGCCGTCGCTTCTTCTTTCCAACTTCGTTTTTCCGGTAATCAACATGCCGAAATTTTTGCAGATCCTGACATTGGTGGTTCCGGCGAGGTATTTTATTGATATTTTATCGGGAATTTATCTGCGCAATTTGGGGATTTCCTATTTATGGCCGAGTATGCTGGTTTTGTTTGTGATGTTTGTGGTGCTGACATTTTTTAACTTCAGATTATTGAAAAAGGAAGGCCTATGAGCTGGCTCAGAATCAGAGAACTGGTGCGCAAGGAATTTATTCAGCTTTTCAGCGACAGGCGAAACCGCGTCATGATGCTTGTTTTCCCCTTTATTCAAATGTTTATTTTCGGGTACGTCGTAAATTATGATATCACTAATATTCGCGTGGCAGTTCTGGATTATTCCAAGACCTATGAGAGCCGTAAACTTGTCGATAGTTTTACCGGCGGCAAAATATTCCATATCACAAATAACGCAGCCGATGAACATCAGATGGCCCAGCTTTTGCTACAACAAAAAGTAGATATGGGCATTAAGATCGGTCAGGATTTCGCGTCGGTTATTAGAAAAGGACAAACCGCTCCTGTCCAGATTCTTGTTGACGGATCCATGAGCAACATGGCTTCCGTAAGGGTGGCATACACCGCATCGGTTCTGGATATGTTTAACAGCGAAGAGTTACGTAAGATTTATGCCCGGACAATTAAATATGGCAAAATAGATGCGCGCATCAGAACATGGTATAACCCCAATCTCAACAGCCAGTACTTTTTTGTTCCCGGAATTGTCGCTATCTTAATAATGGTTACTGCTTTTATTCTAACGTCCATTGCTATTATCAGAGAAAAAGAAGACGGTACGATGGAACAATTGATAGTTACGCCTCTGAAATCATATGAGTTAATTATCGGTAAAACCATTCCCTATATCATTATTTCTTTGGGTCAGATGGTTGCGGTCACTGGCGTCGCCATTTACTGGTTTGAGATACCTTTCAATGGGAGTTTTTTACTGCTGTTGGGGGCCACTTGTTTATTCCTGCTCAGCACTTTGGGGATAGGACTCTTTATATCAACAATAGCCTCGACCAAGCAGCAGGCCATGATGACATCTTTCTTTTTCATTCTGCCGTTTTTTATGCTCAGCGGTTTTGTTTTCCCCATTTCCAATATGCCTGAAGTTGTGCAGTGGCTTACTTATCTCAATCCGCTCAGATATTTTCTGGTCGTCCTGCGGGATATTTTTCTCAAGGGAGTAGGATTTGATGTGCTGTGGCCCCAATTTCTGGCGCTGACTATATTGGGAACCATCGTCTTTACCGGCGCAATTAGCCGCTTTAAAAAACGGCTGGATTAGTCAGAGAATATTTTGTAGTATGACTTAATTACGATTCAGGGAAATTATAAGTCATGCTCAAAGTAATCGCGGACCAAGCGGCTATAAAAAAATATGCCGGACAATTTAATAAAAAGTTCAAGCCCTTTATTGATGAAGAAATAAAGGTAAAGTTGGGGCATCAGGGCGCGGGTTTTCCCGCGAAAGTGTTATGGTCAAAATGTCTTGGCATCTGGAAATTTTCACGCGCCATAAAAGAAGTCAGGTATTGGAATGCATTCGGCGTAGGAAGGCCGGGAACGTCCGGCGTTCTTTCCATTGCTTCCGAAATTAATTTCCCTTGGGCACAGATAGATCGAAAAACAGGCGGTGCTTTTGCCGAAGACGCGAGGGGCAATGTTTTTGTGATTCACCGGGGTAAAATCGGCGGAGGAAAAAAGGGAATCGGTAAATCGCTTTTTGAGCATAACTACCGCGGCGTCTGGTCGTTTATGGAGGACGGTGATTCCATCAGCCAGGTAGCCGTCATTGGGGACCTCAAATCCGAACGCTTTGCCCTGCAGGCGGCTCAATTTGTAAAAAAAATAGAAATGCTGAAATCGGCTGCTGCCGCTTCCACGCAAACAGAAATAAATTTTTCCGAAATAACTTTTCGGGAAGACTTAATAGGAAGCACAACGCCTTCCGCTGAGGACGAAATTGTTTCCGCGTGTGACCGCGAACTGGTTATCAGCGAACTGGCCATTTGGCTTCAAAAACAAAAAGTAAAAATTGGCAACGATACGGAGAACGAACTTTTTACGGTTAATACTTCTGAAAACAGAATTTCTCATATTTTTGAAGTATTAACGGACACAAAAGAAAATAGTTTGTTTGCCGCAGTTGGTAAATTGCTTTTGCAAACCTCTGATGCCGCACTTAGGCCTAATCCGGTTCTGGTTATGCCGGAAGACAAAATAAGTCATTATGCAGAGGAACTTCAAAGAAATAACATTTCTGTTGTCGGTTTTTACTGGCAGGAAGAAAAAGCTGTTTTTTCAGGTTTAGAAAAAATCAAGTTTCGTTGATACCCTTTCGGTTGCTGCGGCTAACTTGGTTCGCACGCCCTGCCCTGGCGTAGGCCTTGGGGTCATCAGCTTCCCAAAACGTTTGTAAAATACGCCTCATCGCCTCCTCCTGTATTTTATTATAATCCTATTTGAAAGAGTATATTTAACTAAAGAATTATTTTCTATTGACAAATTGCTATTATAAAACTATTATACAACTAAATTGGATATTTAATAACACTATGATGACAATAAACTTTCGCGAAATAATAATTAGCAACATTATAATTAGCTTCTTCATAGGAGGCCGGGTCGCGGAATAGTATCAACTCTAAATAAACAAAATTTTAATCCGCTGCCAGGCAAACCCGGTAGCGGTTTTTTTTTGAAAGCGAGGAGAAAATGACAAAAAATAAAGTATTGGTTTACGATACAACTTTAAGAGACGGTACTCAGGGAGAGCAAACAAATTTTTCGGCGGAAGAAAAATTACGCATTGCCCAGCGTCTTGATGATGCTCATTTTGACTATATTGAAGGCGGCTGGCCCGGTTCCAATCCTAAAGATATTCGTTTTTTCGAAATGGCCCAAAACATTAAATTTAAAAATTCGCGCCTTACTGCCTTCGGCAGCACACGCCATCCGCATACAAAACCGGAATCATGCCCCAATTTAAAGGCTTTGGTAAAAGCAGGCACTTCCGCCGGCGCTATTGTCGGAAAATCGTGGGATTTGCATGTAACTGAAATTCTTAAAACAGACCTCAACGAAAATCTTGCCATGATTGCCGATTCTATCGAATATTTGAAATCCATGGGGAAAGAGGTCCTTTTTGACGCCGAGCATTTTTTCGACGGATATAAAAACAATCCCCGTTACACAACAAAAGTCGCGAAAACGGCGCTTGCCGCCGGCGCGGATATGATTGTTCTTTGCGATACCAACGGCGGCTGTATTCCGCATGAGATCAGCGAAATAGTCAAAAATATTTCTTCCCATATTCCATTAAATATTATCGCGATCCACACGCATAATGACGGAGGTCTTGCTGTTGCCAATTCCATTGCCGCCGTGCGGGAAGGCGTGAAAATGATTCAAGGCACAATAAATGGCTACGGCGAAAGATGCGGCAACGCTGACTTGATTTCCCTGATCGCCAATTTACAATTAAAACTTGGTAAAAATTGTCTGCCGTCGGAATCAATCCGGCAACTTACCAATCTCTCTCATTTCGTGAGTGATGTTGCTAATGTTCCGCCGCTTAATGCACGGCCCTTTGTGGGGCGCAGCGCTTTTGCACACAAGGGCGGAGTGCATGTCAGTGCCGTGGTCAAAAACTCCAGAGCCTATGAGCATATACAACCGGAACTGGTAGGCAACCACAGGCGCGTCCTTGTTTCCGATTTGTCGGGAAAAAGCAATGTAGAATATAAAGCCAAAGAATTGGGCATTGACCTCGGTAAAAATGACGCTATCAGTAAAAAGATAGTGCGTGAAGTCAAGCTTATGGAGGATCGAGGCTTCCAGTTTGACGCTGCCGATGGTTCTCTTTCCCTGCTGATCAAAAAAACAATCGGAGAATTTATCGAACCATTCAATCTGGAAACTTTCAGCGTCATTACTTCGCGCACGGAAAATAACCCGTGCCTTTCTCAGGCAACAATCAAAATATCCGTCGCGGGCGAAGAAGAGTTGACAGCTGCCGAAGGAAACGGTCCTGTGAACGCTCTGGATCACGCTTTGCGTAAAGCGCTGACAAAATTTTATCCGCAAATCAAGGAAATGCGTCTGGTTGATTTTAAAGTACGCACGCTGGAAGGTTCGGAAGGGACAGCCGCAGGCGTCAGAGTGCTTTTGGATTCGACGGATGGCGAAGAACTCTGGAGCACTATAGGCGTCTCGGAAAATATTATTGAGGCCAGCTGGCAGGCTCTTGTTGATAGTATTGAATATAAACTAAGCAAAGATAATCTGGCCGCAAAATAATACCAGGCATCCTCCTTACGGGAACTGACGCCTGTCAGGCGGCAGATTCCATGCGATTTGGTATAATAAAAATTTACTACTTTCTTTTCATTTACGGAACCTTTCATTGCGAAAGTGTCCGTTTCTTGATATACTAATACTTTATTAATTTAAAAAAAACGGGAAGCTAAAACATGTTGCTGTCTATAAACAGCCAGAATCCTCAAATGCGCCTTATCAAAAAAGCCGCGGAAGTACTGCGTCAGGGAGGGATCATCATTTATCCTACCGATACGGTTTACGGTTTGGGCTGTGATTTATCCAACAAAAAGGGCATTGAAAAGATTTATGAATTAAAAAAAAGAAACAGAAAAGAACCTTTGAGTTTTGTTTGCTCTGATTTAAAACATATCAGCCAGTACGCCAAAGTTACCGACTACGCGTATAGAACAATGAAAAGGCTTTTGCCGGGAGCTTATACTTTTATTCTTGAAGCTTCGCGTCTGGTGCCTAAAATAATTTTACCGAAAAGATCAACGACGGGAATAAGGGTGCCGGATAATCAAATTTGTCTGGCTTTGATTAAAGAACTTGGCCAGCCGATAATCAGCACCAGCGTAAAAAATACGCAGGGTGAAACGTTAGGAGATCCCTCTGTCATAAAAGAATGCTTTGGTCGGATGGTTGACTTAATTATTGATGGTGGTATTATTATACCGCAGCCATCTAGTGTCATCAGTCTTGTTGATGACAATATAGAAATTATAAGAATTGGTAAAGGCGACATAAGCGCCTTTCTATAAATACAAAAGGTTAGCGCTGATATTTTTGACAAATAGACACTCTAAAAGTCTATCTCTGTGCAGGTGCACTTAAAAAATGTAAGCCGGCCAAAAAGGACATTTATGAAACACACGATGCTTGTTAACGCTGTTCACAAAGAACAGGTGCGGATGGCTACCGTCAACGAAAAAGGTATCCTTGTTGAATTCAACATTGAAATGTCAACAAGGGAGCCCATTACCGGTAATATTTTTAAAGGCAAGGTTCTTAAAGTTGAACGAGGCCTGCAAGCGGCCTTTGTTGATTATGGCGGCAGTAAAGATGGCTTTCTTCCGCTTAAGGATGTCAGCCATGAGTATTTAACCGCACAGACAAACGGCCAGGCCGATGGCAGACCTGTTTTAAAAGCAGGACAGGAAATAATAGTTCAGGCTGTAAGGGAAGCGATAGGCAATAAGGGAGCTCTTTTAACTTCTTATATCTCTCTTCCCGGCAGATATGTAGTTTTACTTCCCAATAAACCCGGCAGCGGCATTTCCCGCAAAGTAGAAAATGAAGAAGACCGGCAAAAAATAAAAAGTATAATGAAACAAATTAAAATCCCTGAAGATATGGGATTTATCGTCAGGACCGCGGGATTTAATCGGACAAAGCAGGAAATCTCCCGCGATTATCAGCTTCTGATGCGTCTTTGGAAGGAAATATGCAATAAAGGAAAAAGCATCAGCAAGCCTTCTCTGATTTACCAGGAAACCGACTTTGGCGTGCGCAGTTTACGCGATTATTTGACGCCTGAAATTGATGAAATTCTGGTTGATGATCGGGACACTTATTGTAAAATGCGCGCTTACTTAAAAGCCGTGGCTCCACGTCATCTAAGAATTATCAAGCAATATAAAGAAAAGACCCCCATTTTTGACAGTTTTCGATTGGAAGAACAAATACGCGTTATTTATCAGGAACGAGTGGATCTGAAATCCGGAGGGCACATTGTAATAAATCCGACAGAGGCAATGATTACAATAGATGTAAATTCCGGCCGCGGTTCCAATAAAAGGAATATTGAAGAAACAGCCTTCAAAACAAACATTGAAGCCAGCGAAGAAATTGCCCGGCAGCTGCGCTTGAGGGATTTAGGCGGATTGATTGTCATAGATTTTATTGACATGATGGACAAAAAACATATTGCGGAAGTGGAGAAATCTTTTAAAAAAGCGCTTAGTATTGATAAGGCCAGGATTCAGCTTTCACGTATTTCCAAGTTCGGGATGCTCGAATTATCACGGCAAAAAAAACAGTCAACAATTCAGGAAATAAGTTACACAAGATGTCCTTACTGTAAGGGGAGCGGTTTGCGTCCATCTCTGGAATATGCCGCTTTGGGAGCGTTTCGCAAAATTGAATCAGACGCTGTTAAAGGTATTTATTCAGAATTAAAAATAATTTTACCGCATGAAATCGCTAATTACATTCTGAATCGCAAAAGAAAGGAACTTTTGAATTTGGAATCGGAATTCGATCTCACTTTGAATATTTCGGGTAACGTGGATGTGCCGTGGGACAGTGTGGAAATACAACAAATAATGAAAGAGCAGGCTGAAATTCAGGAGCCTCAAGAAGAAACTTCTGTGAAAACAGACGAAATTTCAGTATTAACCACTAATGACAAAAGTTTAATTGAAGAAAACGGTTCCGCAAATGGGGAAATACCTGTTAAAAAGAAAAGCCGAAGGAGACCTCGCCACAAAAAAAGAAGACCGGTGGAAATAGTAAAGGAAATGTCCCCTGTACCGGATGTTACTCCGGAAACCGTTCCGGAAATTCCAGCCGCCGAAAATCTGCCGGTTATACAGGATCATCATGAGGAGCATTTCCCGCTTGTCATCGAGCCGGCAAGGGAACCGGCAATGGAACCGGCCAAGGAAACAACCATGGAGCCGTTCAATCCGGAAGAAAGTATTGTTACTCCTGAGCCGGAAAAACCGGATAATAACATTATCGAAAAACAAAAAAAGAATGAAGAATAAAAAATAAACCAGCTGATTTAATTTAAATTCTATCCGGAAGCTATTTCCCTGCGGCAAGTTCTTTGGATCGCCGTGTCGCCGCCTCAACAGCAGCAATGATTATCTCGCGAAGATTTTCTTCGTCCATTACCTTTAATCCGGCTGCGGTAGTGCCGCCGGGCGATGTTACCATTTCCCTTAATTGCGCCGGTTCTTTATCGCTTTGAAGGCACAGGTGGGCAGCTCCCAGCATGGTATGCGCGGCCAGTTGCTTGGATAATTCGCGTGACAATCCCTTTTTCAATCCGGCATCGATAAGAGCCTCGATAATAAGGAAAAAATAAGCGGGACCGCTGCCGCTCAACCCGGTTACGGCATCCATGTGTTTTTCTTCCACACGTACACTGACACCCACGGCATTGAAAATAGCTTGCGTAAGTTTAACATCGCCGGCTTTAACGCGGCTTCCTCCGGCTACCGCCGTAGCCCCCTTGCCGACAAGCGCTGGCGTGTTGGGCATTACTCTTACAACCCGGACGCCTTTTGACAGAGAGTTTTCAATAAAATTTGTTGTAATTCCGGCAGCGATGGAAATAACCAGCTTAGATTTATCAATAACCGAGCTAATCTCTTTAAGTGTGACGGCCATATTTTGCGGTTTAACGGCGAGAATAATTATGTCTGCTTCTTTTGCAGCTTTTTCATTATTACCAGAGACCTTTAACTTCATTGATGAATGTAGAGAATTAAGTTTTGCTTTATCAATATCAGTCACAGTTATATTCCTGGGGGAAGTGATTTTATTGGCGATTAACCCCTGGGCAATGATGCTTCCCATTTTACCGCCTCCAATGATGGCTATTTTTTTCTCTTTGAACATATTTTAATCCTCCAATATTATTCATGTGTCTTTGTGGCCGTTTAAAAAACGCTCATTTAATGAGTTGCGCCGCAAAACGCACTGCTCAACGTATATCCATATACGTCTTGCTGTTCGTTTTTTGCGCGCCTGGTATCTGAGCATTTTTAAATAGCCATGTAAAACGTGCTTTTCAACAACACTTCTTTTTCTTCTTATATTGTCAAATCGAATCCGGTCAAGCGCTTTATTCTTCCATTGCATTAAATTTTGCTTTTGTGATACTTAACTTCCAGGGGATTTTAAACATATGCTGAAATATTTTAACATTGAATCGGTAAAAATTGCCTGTCTGATAAGCGAAAGCGATGAGGGCGATAACAAACAAAGTCTGGTTTTTATCCACGGTTCCGGCGGTGACCACCGCGCATGGTCGCACCAATATGCCCGGCTGCGTAAGAAATATAACATAGTGGCTATTGATCTTCCGGGGCATGGACATTCCGGAGGCAGCGGAGAAAAGGATGTCAGCAGCTACTGTGTATGGGTAAAGAAATTGCTGGATATCCTTAATTTGAACAAAGCTGTGCTTGCAGGCCATTCGTTGGGAGCGGCAATTGCGCTTAAGTTTGCCATAAACTATCCCGAAGAAATCAATGGAATTGTTTCAGTGGGCGGCGGAATGAAAATGTCCGTTAATCCTTTCTTTTTAGATTATTTAAAAACAAGTCCTGTCCAGATGCCGGCGGAAATAACAGAGTTAATTTGCAAATATTCGCTGGCGAAAGAAAACCGTTCCAAATTTCTTGACGACCTGCAAAAAAGTATTTCCCGGTCAAAAGTTGAGGTTTTATACGGCGATCTTTTGGCATGCAATGAGTTGGACTTAACTAAGGAAGCAGATAAAATCAAAGTGCCTGCCCTCATTATCTGTGGAGCGGAAGATAAAATGACTTCACCGGATTTTTCCCGCGGGCTTGCCGTGAACATCGGCGGGGCAAAGCTGGAAATAATTGCGGGGGCCGGCCACATGGTTATGATGGAAAGACCGGCAGAATTCAATATTTCTCTGGAAAAATTTGTCGCGTCAATTCCAGAATGATTTTCCAAAAACGTTAAACACTAATGGAGAAGCTATATGTTTATTTTGAAATATTTTATCATAGCACTGGCCGAAGTAATAGATATTGTCTTGTTAAGTTACATGATTATCATATTTGCCCGAGCAGCGATTTCATGGGTTAATCCCGATCCCTATAATCAAATTGTTGTCTTTTTGTATCGCGTAACCGACCCGGTTCTCAGGCCAATCCGCCGGAAATTGCCCATGAGCAATGCGGGAATAGATTTTTCGCCTTTTATAGTTATTCTGGCGATTATTTTTTTACGGCTTTTTTTAGTGCCGACAATGCAACATCTGGCTCAGCTTTTTTAATATTCGGTAGAAAGGAAAAATCCCTCAGGCAATATGATTAGCTTGAAAGAGTCGAAAAAAGGTCTGACCTTTGATATTCAGGTGATCCCTCACGCTTCCCGTGCGGAAATAGCTGGCGAGCAGGACGGCGTTGTCAAAATCAGGGTTACCGCGCCCCCCGTGGAAGGAGCGGCCAATGAGGCTTGTATAAAATTACTGGCAAGTGAACTGGGACTGAAAAAAAGCCAGATGGCGATATGCTCCGGTTTAAAATCTCGAAAAAAAACAGTTATGATTAAAAACGTTGGCAAGTCGGAATTGGCATTGAAGATAAATAACATTCTCAAGACAGATTAGATTTACAAGCCACCTTGCTTTTATTGCAGCACATATATAAGGGTGACGTTGCCTCGCAAAAAAATCGTTATGGAAAAAACAAAAAGTTCAGAAAATTCCAAAGTGGCCAAAGCAGCCGGAATTGTAGGCGCGTTAACAATGGTCAGCCGTGTTTTTGGTTTGCTGCGCGATACGGTTATTGCTGCGATCTTCGGCGCCACTTGGATGACAGATGCCTTCTGGATTGCTTTTCGCATTCCCTTTACATTAAGCAGACTGTTGGGTGAAGGTTCTCTTACCGTTTCTTTTGTTCCGGTTTTCACCGAATATCTGCACAAGAGGACAAAAGAGGAAACCCTTGAATTAGCCTATAACGCTTTTACCATACTCACAATGATTCTAACCGTTATAACGGTTCTGGGCATCGTCTTTTCGCCGCTCATTGTCGGAATTATCGGAGCCGGCTTTATTTCAGAACCAACTCATTTCGCATTGGCAGTTTTTTTAAACCGCCTGATGTTTCCTTATATCTTTGTTGTTTCATTGGGCGCCTTGTGTATGGGGATTCTGAATTCATATCGTCATTTTGTTGCCCCGGCGTTATCTCCGGTGCTGTTGAATATTTCCATGATATTGGCGGCCCTGTGTCTACGCTCTTTCTTTGCAGAACCGATTACGGCATTGGCTATAGGTGTTCTGATCGGTGGAATATTGCAACTGGCCCTGCAGTGGTCGTTTCTGGGAAAGTACGGCATAAAATTCAGGTTCCGGTTTAATTTTAATCATCCGGGGGTTAAACAAATAGGCGTATTAATACTTCCGGCAATTTTCAGCGGTGGAGTAAATACCATCAATGTTTTCATCGGGACGAGTCTGGCCTCTTTGCTGCCGGGCGGCAGTGTCACGTATCTTTTTTATGCCGACCGGATCATGCAATTGCCGCTGGGCGTTTTTGCAATCGCTATCGGAACGGCAACACTGCCGAGTTTTTCGAGACATGTTACCGCGGGTAATATCGATGAGCTGAAATCCAGCATTTCTTTTTCGCTACGGCTGACACTTTTTTTGACTATTCCGGCAATGGTCGCACTAATGGCTTTGAACTTGCCCATCATCTCCGTTTTGTTTCAACGCGGCGCTTTTGACGCTCAGGCGGCTATCTATACCAGCCAGGCCTTATTCTGTTACGCCACGGGTCTCTGGGCATATTCCATTGTACGCGTGTTCATTAATTCTTTCTATTCTCTTCAGGATTCCAGATGGCCGATGAGGGCGGCAATCATCACATTGATTGTGAATGTGCTTGTGAGTCTGGCATTAATGTATCCCTTAAAACATAACGGTCTTGCCCTGGCTGTTTCAATCGCCGCCGCGGTTAACGTCTTTACCCTGTCCTTTGTGCTGAGGAGAAAAATCGGAAAATTTCTGGATCGTTCCTTTTACATATCTATTTTAAAAATTGTATTATCCGCCGTTTCTATGGCCGTCGCAATCTCACTGATGGATTATTTTATGCCGTGGGATACTTCCGCCCGCTTTAAAACAAGATTGATTTATCTGATCACTGCAGTTTTTACAGGAGCCGGCGTATTTTTTAGCTGTGCGTTCCTGTTGAAAAGTCAGGAAATTCATGCCCTTGTCAATATGCTCAAAAGGAGATTAAGCCGCCCATAACATTGACCCAAACGATAAAATGTTTGACTTAAACACATCAAAGTGATAAGTCTTCACGACTTTGGCAGGCATGACCGGCAAAAGATTAAGAAGGTAAATTATGTTAGATATTAAATATTTAAGACAGAATATCGACTTCGTCCGCCAGAAAATGGACCAACGGGGCCAGAAAATTGATTTCGATGGTTTCTTAGGTTTGGACGCAAAAAGAAGAGATATTCTGGGGGCAGTAGAGACTCTGCGGAATGAACGTAACAGTGTTTCCAAGCAGGTAGGAGAACTCAAAAAAAAGAAAGAGGATGCTTCAGCGCTCATTGAAAAGATGGGTGACGTATCGGCCAAGATAAAAGAATATGATGAAATCCTGCGCGTCACGGAAGAAGAACTCAACGCCTTTGTCATGATTGTGCCGAATATCCAGCATGAATCCGTGCCGCAAGGCAGCGGCTCGGAAGACAATAAGGTTGTACGTACCTGGGGTGAAAAACCGGTTTTCAGCTTTGAGCCCAAGCAGCATTTTGACCTGGGCGAAAATCTGAACATCCTGGATTTCACGCGAGGCGCAAAAATAACCGGAGCGCGATTTACGGTTTCCCGTGGGGCAGGCGCTGCTATGGAGCGCGCGCTGGTCAGCTTCATGCTAGACTTACACACGGAAAAACATGGTTACACGGAAGTTTTGACACCTTTTATGGTGAATGCCGAAAGCATGACGGGAACGGGCCAACTGCCGAAATTCAAGGAAGATCTTTTTAAAATTGAAGGCATGGAATATTATCTGATTCCAACTGCGGAAGTTCCGGTAACCAATATTTACCGGGATGAAATTCTCGATGAAGATAAGCTGCCGATTTATCTGGTGGCTTATTCTCCCTGTTTTCGCGCTGAAGCTGGTTCTTACGGTAAAGATACAAGAGGCTTGATCCGTCAGCATCAATTTAATAAAGTGGAAATGGTCAAGTTTTCCAAGCCGGAAACTTCTTATGACGAATTGGAAAAGCTGACCGCCAACGCCGAAGAAGTGCTCGAAAAGCTCAATATACCTTACCGGACGGTATGTCTGTGCACAGCCGACCTTGGTTTTTCCTCAGCCAAGACGTATGACGTGGAAGCCTGGCTGCCCGGACAAAATACATATCGGGAAATTTCTTCCTGCAGCAACTTCGATGATTTTCAGGCTCGACGTGCGGCGATTCGTTTCCGGAGGAAGGACAGCGGTAAGGTGGAATTTGTTCACACATTAAACGGATCCGGTCTGGCTGTAGGCAGAACCGTTGTGGCGATTTTAGAAAATTATCAGCAGGCGGATGGCAGCGTTTTAATACCGGAAGCCTTGCGCCCATATATGAGAGGTCTTGAACGAATTACTCCTTAAGATTATCTAAAAGGATAACCGGAGAAAAATATTATTTGGAGGGATGGCCGAGTGGTCGATGGCGGCGGTCTTGAAAACCGTTGACTGAAAGGTTCGCGGGTTCGAATCCTGCTCCCTCCGCCAAAACATAATCCAGTAAAGTATGAAGAAGTGCAAAAAGCCGTTAGAAATAGCGGCTTTTTTGTTGTTTTTAGTCCAAAGGCGTGCTATAAGATTTTACAAAATACAGTAAATATGGGGGCTGATTAACAGTAAAAAGCCCCTAAAATAAATGGTAAGCCCCCAAAAAGGAGATATTCTTATGCCTAAGAGAATCAAACCATTATCTGAAGTTAAAGTTCGCACAGTTAAACCTCAAGAAAAAGACTTCAAGCTTTTCGATGGAGGTGGTCTTTTCCTTCTTGTTACTAAATCGGGCGGTAAGTTATGGCATTTCAAATATCGCTTTGATAAGAAAGAAAAGAAGCTTGCACTTGGCGCATATCCTGAAATAAGTCTTATTGACGCAAGGCGAAGGCTTGATGAAGCAAGATCACAGTTAGCGCATGGAATTGACCCCGGAGCCATTCGCAAAGCACAAAAGCAAGCAAAGACTGAATCAACTGAAACTTTTGAAATTATAGCCAGAGAATGGCACGACAGATTTAC
>Ga0187875_10000332_pt1 | contig 41739 bp, 34 predicted proteins | sample June2016WEW_17_1_2_FD_132978 | JGI IMG/M metagenome (GOLD analysis project Ga0187875, IMG submission 132978) | Peatland microbial communities from SPRUCE experiment site at the Marcell Experimental Forest, Minnesota, USA - June2016WEW_17_10 | ecosystem: Environmental > Terrestrial > Soil >...
CTATCTCCGGCACGGGGGTACGCCGGGTCACCGTGGGTGCGGCAGCCGGCGTGGTCCTGTCCGGGATGGTCTCGGGGGAGGCAGTCATGCTGAACCTCGCTCTGTTCTCGGGGCCTTGGAGGTAGGGCCTCACGTCTGTTCCCGCGCTGCTACCCAGCTTCGCGGAATTCATGACGCTTACGTCACCGTAACCTACGAAACCGTAACTTGCACACCGGGGGCCGAAAGATTTCGCCAAGTGGTCGGGTGGTCAGCGCAGAGTAGTCACCTAGCCTGTCTCAGATAACGAGACGCGCTGCCGTGATGGGGGCGCACTGCAACGCCGAGCAGATAGCAGGGTTACCCAGGCAGCGACCGAACCCACATCTCCAGGCGACCGTCGCGGAGGTCCGCATCTGCCTTACCCTCGGCCCGGTAGAGTTTGGCCAGCAATCTAGCGGTCCCGGGTCGTCTAGCCTGGCAGGACAAGGGCCTTTGAAGCCCTGAACAGAGGTTCGAATCCTCTCCCGGGAGCTCTGCGCCACTTCATCCGGGTTCGAATCCGATCCGAGCTCGGTCACCGGCAGTTCAGCTCACTGTCATGGCGGCCCGGACCCAGCCTTCGATCCGCCGGTAGAGGTCGGCGCTCCGCCTGACATCAATGATCAGGCAGCCGTGGTAATCGACGCCCACGTTCTTACGCATGGTCCGCGGATTGTGTGTTTTCAACACGGTCCGGTGGAACTGGGCCGGACCAGCACCTGTCACGCTCTGCCAGAACTGCTCCGCCGCGGCTACATCTGCGGTCTCGTGGATGTGGACGCGGAACCGCAGTTGCCCAGGCTCGACACCAGCCTCGCGAAGGAAGCGCAGAGAGAACCTGATCAGCCCAGGGTCGCTGTTGATAAAGACGACCCGCTCTTGGCGGTGGTACGGCTTGCTCTTGGCGCCCTCGCACCAGTAGGCGATCGCCCCGGCGATGAGGATCTCCCGCTTGGACAGCACCCCGATCTGGCCGGCGGCCGCGGCCCGCACTGCCTCCCGCTGGGCCTCGCGTGCCGGCCGTCCGGCCTCCCAGTACAGCCGGGACCCTTCGGCGGACCGCTTGCGGCACTCCTCGTAGCTGAGCCGCTCAGGGCGCGGCATGTCCCTGACCCAGAGTGAGACCGAACTCTTCGACACGCTTAACGCCGCGGCGATCTCCTCGTAGTCGAGGCCCGTGGCGCGCAGCTCGCGAGCCCGGGCGTGCGGATCGTCCTTGGCCCGAGGGCGGCGGGTCCAGTCCGGCGGTGGCACGCCCAATTTAATCGAATCCATATTCGAATGCTAGCGGGAGATACTGACAAAACCTGTCTCGCAAGGACATGCGGGACCGAAAGGGTACGGCGGTGGGTCTGGCGGCCTGGTGAGACCCGGCGCATACATCGTCCTGTCGAGCCGTGGCCGCCCGCCAGGTTCTGCTGAGCAGGGCCTTCATCCCACCCAACCCGCATCGGCAAGACTGGCCGGACGGTATCCTGCGAGGGTCGGGCGCGTGAACTGAGGAGCCACGTGAGTGGGCAGGATCAGCGCGGGCCCCGACGGCGCGACCGGGAAGCGGATCCCGGACCGGGGAGCAGCAACCGAGGAGCACCGCAAAGTGCAACCGAGGAGCACCGCAAAGTGAGTGTGAGCCGTCCGGCTGCGGTCATCATCCTGGCCGCGGGCGAAGGTACACGGATGAAGTCCGATACCCCGAAGGTTCTGCACGCGATCTGCGGCGAGACCCTGCTGGGGCACGTGCTCGCGGCCGCGCGGGAGACCGATCCCGTCCGCGTCATCGTGGTGGTGGGCCACCGGCGCCGTGAGGTCACCGACTACCTGGCCCAGCACGCGCCGGACGCCCAGCCTGTGGTCCAGGACCGCCAGGGCGGCACCGGCCACGCGGTCCGGACGGTGATCGAGGAAGTCGGCCTGGACCACGGGACGATCGTGGTGGCCTGCGCCGACACCCCGCTGCTGCGCGGTGCCACGCTGGCCGCCCTGGTCCGTGAGCACCACGCCACCGAGGCGGCCGCCACCGTGCTGACCGCGCGGGTCGCCAACCCCACCGGCTACGGCCGCATCATCCGCGACGAGTCCGGGGACTTCCTGGCCATCGTCGAGGAGGCCGACGCCACCCCGGCGCAGCGGGCCGTGGACGAGATCAACTCGGGGGTTTACGCGTTCGAGGCGCACCTGCTCGGTGACGCGGTCAAGCGGGTGCCTACCGACAACGCCAAAGGTGAGGAGTATCTCACCGACGTGGTCGCCATCCTGCGCGCCGAGGGCCAGCACGTGGCGTCGGTGACCCTGGATGACCCGGACGAGGTGCTGGGCGTGAACGACCGGGCCCAGCTGGCGCGGGCGCGGCACATCTTCAACGCGCGCCTGCTCGGCAGCTGGATGGGCGCGGGCGTCACGATCGTGGACCCGGCGACGACCTGGATCGACACCGGGGTGAGCCTCGCGCGTGACGTCGAGATCGGGCCGGGAACCCAGCTCGAGGGCCGTACGGCGGTCGCGGAGGGGGCCCGGGTCGGTCCTGGGTCGCAGCTGCGTGACACCGCCGTGGGCGAGAGGGCCACCGTCATCCAGTCCTTCTGCCGGGGGGCCGATATCGGCGCGGGCGCGGTCGTGGGTCCCTTCGCGTACCTTCCTCCAGGCAGCAAGGTCGATGCAGGAGGCTCGGCAGAGGGTATGGACAAATCAGGACGCCGCAACGATTGAGGGAGCTCAGGACGCGTGACCGGCATCACCGCGACCGGCGAGAAGAAGCTGATGCTTCTCTCCGGCCGGGCCCACCCGGAACTGACCAACGAGATCGCGGGCTGCCTGGGCATCGAGCCCACGCCAGCCAAGCTCTTCGACTTCGCCAACGGCGAGATCTTCGTTCGCTTCCTGGAGTCGGTGCGCGGCAGCGACGCGTTTGTGCTCCAGAGCCACACCGCGCCGATCAATCAGTGGATCATGGAGCAGCTGCTCATGGTCGATGCGCTCAAGCGCGCCTCGGCCAAGCGGATCACCGTGGTCGCGCCGTTCTTCGGCTACGCCCGTCAGGATAAGAAGAGCCGCGGCCGGGAGCCGATCTCGGCCCGGCTGATGGCTGACCTGTTCCTGACCGCTGGCGCCGACCGGATCATGGCCGTCGACCTGCACACCGCGCAGATCCAGGGCTTCTTCGACGGCCCGGTGGACCACCTGTTCGCGCTGCCGATCCTGGCCTCCTACATCGAGGGCAACCTAGACGTTTCGCAGGTCACCGTGGTGGCGCCAGACGCCGGCCGGGTCCGGGTCTGTGAGCGGTGGACCGACCGGCTTGGCAGCCCGCTGGCCATCATCCACAAGCGCCGCGATCCGGACGTTGCCAACAAGGTCGCGGTCTTCGAGGTGGTCGGGAAGGTGGCCGGGCGCACCTGCATCGTGGTGGACGACATGATCGACACCGGGGCCACGATCATCAAGGCGGCCGATGCGCTGTTCGAGCAGGGTGCCGCGAAGGTCATTGTCACGGCCACGCACGGCGTGCTGTCCGGCGGGGCGGTGGATGGGCTGAAGAATTCGCGGGTCAGCGAGGTCATCGTGACGAACACGCTGCCAATCCCGCACGACAGCAGGTTCGACAAGCTCACCGTCCTGTCGATCGCGCCGCTGATCGCCCGGGCGATCACGGAGGTATTCAGCGACGGGTCGGTGACCAGCCTCTTCGACGGCCAGAGCTGACCTCGCCGGCTCAGCCGCAAGCCTTGGAACCGCTGCGGCCAGAACGGGCCGGGCTGGCATCCACGGACAGACCGTTAGGGCATGCGAAGGTGACCGCTGTCTTCGCCCCCGCAAGCGACGAAGACGGCGGCCACCAGCTTGGCGCCCCTGTCGGACTCCGGTGCGTGCTGATCCCCCTCAATCCGGGATCGGGGTCCCCTGGTCAGGGCTGGCGCACGCATCCCAGCCCTGACCAGGGGATTTGGCGGACTGCGCCCCCGCGTAGCTGTCCACCTTGATCCCGGGCCGTCCCCCCGCCCTGGTTTCCCCTGCCGGCGACTTGTTCTGCTTGTCGTTGGCTGAGTACGAGAATGGCAGCAGGCTCTTGCGTCACGATTGATCCGTGATTGAGCCCCGGACGTCCAGGGGGCCCGGCAACATCCCGGCCGGCAGCTGCCCACGATGACCAAAATTGGTTCATGATTGAGTGATGGCTTGGCCAGTTCCGTGACTCACGGTGTCCGGGACGGGTTCACCCCCAGTGAACGAGGCGCGATCGATGCGGTTTCGGATACTTGGGCCGGTTGAGGTCCAGGTTGACGGAGGCTGGAGCAGCATCAGCGCACCTAAGTTGCGCACGGTGCTGGCCGTGCTCCTGTTGCGGGCTGGCGAGATCGTGTCCACCGATCAGCTGGTCGGCGAGGTGTGGCCGGACGACGCTCCAGCCCGGGCCATCAACCTGATCAGCGGCTATGTCCATAAGCTGCGCAGGCTGATCGGCGACCCCGAGGGCCGGGTCGTGGTGACCCACGCGCCCGGATACCAGTTGCTGGCCAAGGCCGGCGACATCGACGCCTGGCGGTTCAGCCGGCTGGCCGCGGACGGCCGCGAGGCCCTGTTCACGGGCGACAGCCAGGGTGCGGCGGCCCTGCTGAGCGAGGCCCTCACCCTGTGGCAGGGCAGCCGGGCCCTGCCGGACGTGCCTGCCTCAGGCTTGGTCAGCGCCGAGGCCAGCCGGCTCGAGGAAGCCCGGGTGGAAGCCCTGGAGCTGCGCATCCAAGCCGATCTCGGCTGCGGCCGCCAGGGGCAGGTCGTGGCGGAGCTGCGCAGGCTGCTCGCGGATCATCCGATGCGCGAGGGCATGTGGGCCCTGCTCATGCGCGCCCTGTACGGCTCGGGACGGCAGGCCGAGGCCCTGGAGGCCTACGCCCAGGCCCGCGAGGTGATCGCCGAGGAACTCGGCGTGGACCCCAGCGCCGAGCTGCGGCAACTGCACGAGCAGATGCTGCAGGCCGACGCAGCCTCCGGCTCACAATTCTCCGCAACGAAAACCGTCGCGGCGGACTCCCCCTTCGCGCCCACTCCGGCACCGTCAGCGAGGTCGGCTCCGGCCGTCGCAGCCGACGGGGCGCCGCCGCCGTCCGGGGCATCGGGGCCGCTGACCCCGGTCACCGGCTTTGCGCCGACGGTGACCCTGCCGGCGTCCCAGGTTGCGCAGCTGCCCGCCGACATACTCGACTTCACCGGCCGGGCTGAGCACCTGCAGAAGCTGCGCGACCTGCTGTCCGGCCCGCGGCGGCCGGACAGCCCCGGGGCCGTGGTGGTGGCGGCCGTGATCGGGGCCGGCGGACTGGGCAAGACCACGCTGGCGGTGCACGCGGCGCACCTGCTCCGGACGCACTACCCGGATGGGCAGCTCTACGCCAACCTCCTCGGCGCGTCACAGCATCCGGCCGCGCCCGGCGATGTGCTGGCCCGGTTCCTGCGGGATCTCGGGATGGATCCGGGACGCATCCCGGCCGACGAGGAAGAGCGTGCTGCCCACTACCGGAGCCGGCTGACCGACCGCAAGGTGCTCATCGTCCTCGATGACGCCAGGGACGCGGCGCATGTCCGGCCGCTGCTCCCGGGGTCCGCCTCCTGCGCGGTCCTGGTGACGACGCGCAATCGCATGCCCGACCTGGCCGGCAGCCGGTTCGTCGATCTCGATGTCCTCGAACTGGCCGAAGCCCGGGACATGTTCGCCGGCATCATCGGCCAGCGCCGCGCCGAGGCGGAGCCGGGCGCTACCGACGAGGTCCTCACCGCCTGTGCCGGATTGCCGCTGGCTATCCGGATCGCGGGGGCCCGGCTGGCCGCGCGGGGCAGCTGGACCGTGCGCAACCTGGCCAGGCGGCTGGCGGACGAGCGCCGTCGGCTGGATGAGCTGAAGACTGGTGACCTGGCCGTCCGGGCCTGCTTCGAGGTGAGCTTCACCAGCCTGCCCGGCCCCGCGGTCGCAGAAGGGGTTGACCCGGCGCACGCTTTCCGGCTGCTCGGGATGTGGCAGGGGCCATCCATCGGGCTGCCCGCGGCCTCTGCCCTGATCGGGCGGCCGGAGGATTCCGTGGCCGATGCCCTGGAGGTATTGGTCGATGCTCAGCTGCTGCAGTCTCCCGCCCCCGAGCGCTACCGGTTCCACGACCTGCTCCGGACCTACGCTGCCGAGCGTGCGGTGGCCGAGGAGCCGTCACCAGACCGGGAGGCGGCGGTCGGCCGCCTGCTGACCTGGTACCTGCACAGCGTGGTGGCCATGGCCAGGCTCGTGTCCCCCCACCGGGACCAGGTTCCCCTCGGCCCGCCCGGACCGGCCTGGAATCCGCTGAGCTTCTCCACCCTGGAGGAGGCCCTGAACTGGGGCGAGGTGGAGCGCGTCAACCTGGTCGCGGCGCCGCAGCAGGCAGCCGACTGGGGAATGGATGAGATCGCCTGGAAGCTCCCGGTCGCGGCGCTCAGCTTCTTCAACCGGCGAAGCTACCGGGCGGAGTGGGTGAGAACGCACGGGGTGGCCCTGGAGAGCGTCCGGCGGGCCGGCGACCGGGCCGGTGAGGCCTGGGTGCTGAACAATCTCGGCATGGTCCACGGCCAGCTGGAGCTGCCGGACGCCATCGGTTATTTCGAGCAGGCCCTGGCCATTCGCCGTGAGGCGGGCGACCATCTTGGCGAAGCCCAGGCCGCGAATAACCTGGCCAATACCTATCTGCTGCTGCACAGATTCGACGCGCTGGAACCCATGCAGGAGGCGCTGGACATTCAGCGGCGGACCGGGCACCGCTACGGCGAGGCCGTGGCGCTGATCAACCTGGGGGAGGCGTACCTGCACCTCGCCCGGACCGACGACGCCATCGGCTGCCTCCGGCAGGCGCGGGAGATTTTTCGCGGCGTGGGCGACGCCCGGGGTGAGGGTTATGCACTGCATAATCTTGGACAGGCGTTTCTCGACCGCGGCCGGACTGACGATGCTCTCGATCGTCTGGACCAGGCGCTGCGGATCCGCCGGGCCGGCGGGGAGGTCCTGGCCGAGGCGCAAACCCTGAGGCTGCTCGGCCACGCCCAGCTTGCTGCGCACCGGCCTGAAGACAGCCGTAAGTCCTGGGCGCGGGCTCTCACGCTGTTCGAGGCGCTGCAGGATCAAGCGCTGGCCGACGAGATCCGATCGGACATGGCCACCATCGACGTCGGCAACGGGGTGGCCCGGGGGTAGATATGTCTGCTCTGCCTGACTGCCGGGAAACACATATGTAGCCGTTTCTTCTGCCCATAGCGGGAGCTTTTTCCTTATGGCGCTCGCTACGATGCTGCGGCATATGTCACTCCTCCCGGTTCCCGGGGGTTCAGGCAGAGGAGAGTGAAGTTATGGGGAACGAGGCCGAGGAAACACCGCGGATGGATCACGAGGCTGAGCCTGCGATGGATCACGAGGCTGAGCCTGCGATGGACCATGAGGCTGAGCCTGCGATGGATCACGAGGCTGAGCCTGCGATGGACCATGAGGCTGAGCCTGCGATGGACCATGAGGCTGAGCCTGCGATGGATCATGAATCGAATCCGTAGCTGACCCGGCGTGCGTCACGCCGATCCATCTCAGCGGGCCCCATCGGTACCTCGCCACCAGTGAGGATGCCGGTGGGGCCCGCTGCTTGGCCCGGGGCCAGCCGCCTTCCAGTCGCGGGATGAGGCCAGATCCGCGCCCTGGCGTAAGAATTTTGCCTGTCTGAGGTCACGCATCGGCCAGGCACGCCCACTACGTGATGACAACCGCGCCGAACCCAACGCCAGGCGGTGACGGCGCGGCGGCGGAGAGGGGCAATCACGTGGAACTCCTACTGGCCAGGCCGGACGAGCGGATAGCCGCCCAGGAAGCGCGACCAGCAGCGAGCGCATCAAGCTCGCAGGCGGTTCGCCCGGATGCCCAGCCGAGCCAGGTGCGCGGCCCGGTCAGCGGATCCGCCGGCGTGGCCGTGGACTTCGCCGATTGCTACGCCCGGGACATGGCGGGGCTGATCTGGTTCGTCATGAGCCTGGGTGCCACAGCCGAGGTCGCCGCGGACGTCGCCCAGTCCGCGTTCGCGGACGCCTTCCCCGTATGGCCGACGATCCGGCACCCGCGCGCCTGGTTACGGCGCGTTGCCGAGCGCGGCTACTACCGGTGCGGATCCCGCGAGACCCCCGTCGAGTCGCCGCCGGAACGGCCCGGTCCGCTGCCCACCGCGAGCGCCGCCGAACTGAGGGATGAGGCCCGGACGGTCCTGGCCGCGCTGGCCGCCCTTCCTCCCAAGCAGCGCCAGGTGATGGCGTGGTGCATCGACGGCTACAGCCCCGCGGAGGTTGCTCGCGAACTCGGGGCCGACCCCGCTGCCGTCCGGCAGAACCTGGCGAAGGCGAGGAAGAACCTCAAGCAACTGCTCGGGCTCGACGGGAGCGTCCGATGAGCAGCGGTCGGGTGGGAGAACCGGGCGTGGGCGGCGACGTCGAGCTGGACCTGCTGCTACTGAGCGCGAAGGCCAGCGCGCTGAACGTGCTGGACACGTCCCTGGACATCGAAGCCGGGCTGGCGGCGATCCGGACCCAGCATCAGCACGCCGCGGCCTCCCGGCCTCCGCCCGCACGAGCCGGCCCTGAGGCAGACCCACGAACCGCCCATCTCGACGAACCAACCATCCATGACGAACCCCGCTACGGAACGGAAGGAAATCTCCCATGAGCGCAATAACCCGAGGCCGGACTGTCGCGGCCGCTGGCTTCCTCGCCGCCTCCACGATGCTCGGCACCGCCCTGGCGCTCGCCCCGGCGATGCAGCAGGACAGCCGGCCAGTTATGCAGCAGGACAGCCGGCCGGTGATGCAGCAGGACAGCCGGCCGGTGATGCAGCAGGACAGCACGCCCGCTCCGTGGCACGACGTCACGCTGACCGGAATGGTCGATGTGGCCCGGCCGGGCGGGATGCCTAGCGAGTAGTCGCGTCCGGGGCCAGCCCCGCCGGCGACCACGGACCGTCAGGGGTGAGCTAGACTCCGACAGGCACGCTCTTTCGCGTGCCTGTCGGTTGTCGTATGCGACCCCGGTGCCCGGGCGGCTACCCGGAGAGCGCTACCCCGGCAATCTAGTCCGCTGCATAGGGAGTAAGTACCGTGCCCGAGGTCCGCATCGCCGCAGAGCCGCGCACCGATTTCGGCAAAGGTGCCGCACGCCGGGAGCGCCGCGCAGGCCGGGTTCCTGCCGTGCTCTATGGTCATGGCACTGACACGCGGCACCTGACACTTCCCGGCCACGACGTCATGATGGCGCTGAAGACCGCAAACGTGCTGATCCGCCTGGATGGCCTCCCCGGAGGGAACCAGCTGGTCCTGCCGAAGGCCGTGCAGCGGAACCCGATCCGGGGCTCGGTGGAGCACGTGGACCTGATCCTGGTCCGCCGCGGTGAGAAGGTCACCGTGGACATCCCGATCCAGGTGACCGGCGAAGTGTACTCGGGCGGCCTGCTTGACCAGCAGATGGTCCAGATCGCGATCGAGGCCGAGGCCACGCATATCCCCAGCGGTATCGAGGTCAACGTCGAGGACATGCAGGTCGGCGCCGCGGTGCTCGCTGGCGACCTGAAACTGCCCTCCGGGTCGTCCCTCGCCGTCGAGCCCGACGCGCTGGTCCTGCACGTGATCGCCGCACCGACCGCCGAGCAGATGGAAGCCGAGATCGGCGTGCCCGAGACCACGGCGGCCCCGTCCGAGCCCGCTCCCGTTCCCGAGGGCGAGTCCCCGGCCGAGTCCGATTCGCCGGACGAATAACCTGGCCGGGCCGTTCCCAGACTGCGGCCGGCACGGTGTGGCCTGTGCCGCGGGCGGCGCGGTATTGGCCAGCCGCGGTGCTGGCCCGCACTGGGCGGTCCTGGCCAGCACGGTGCTGGCCAGCACGGGGTTGGCCAGCACGGGGTTGGCCAGCACGGGGGAGCCGAGACGAGAAGGACATGGCCGACGACGAGCGCTGGCTGATCGTCGGGCTGGGCAATCCCGGTCCCGGTTACGCGGGCAACCGGCACAACGCCGGCTCCATGGTGGCCGACGAGATCGCCGCCCGGATCGGCGGCCGGTTCCGGGCCGGTAAGTTCCGGTCCGTCATCGCTGACGGCCGTCTGGATGGGGCGCCTGTCACCGTGGCCAAGCCGCTGACCTACATGAACGAGTCCGGCGGCCCGGTCGCTGGGCTCCGCGGCTACTACCACATCGACCCGGCGCACATCGTGGTCATCCACGACGAGCTGGATCTGCCGTTCGGCACGATCAGGCTCAAGCTGGGTGGCGGGGACAACGGGCACAATGGGCTGCGCTCGGTGACCGCCGCTCTGGGCACCCGAGACTACTACCGGGTGCGGGTCGGCATCGGGCGTCCTCCCGGCCGGATGGACCCGGCCGCGTTCGTGCTGCGGGACTTCAGCGCCGCCGAGCGCAAGGAACTGCCGTTCCTGATCGACCGGGGCGCGGACGCGGCGGCAGCCTTGCTCAGCACGGGCCTGGCCGCTGCGCAGAATGACTTCCACGGCGAGGCCCCGGCGCGACCCGGTCCTGAGTGAACGCGGGGCTTCGGATCGACCAGTCTGCAGCTTTTTTCCCGCTCGTGGTGACTTACGGTGCCAGGAAACGCTAGTTTCGCTGCAATGAAGGCCCTGGTCCTGTCGGGGGGCGCGGGAACGCGGCTACGGCCGATTACCCACACCTCGGCCAAGCAACTACTTCCCGTGGCGAACAAGCCCGTCCTGTTCTATGGCCTCGAGGCGATCCGCGACGCAGGCATCACCGACGTGGGGCTGGTCGTGGGCGATACCGCTGCCGCCATCGAGGAGGCGGTGGGGGACGGCTCCGCGTTCGGCCTCAACGTCACCTACCTCCGGCAGGAGGCGCCCCTCGGCCTGGCCCACGCGGTGCTGATTGCCCGGCCGTTCCTCGGTGACGACGACTTCGTCATGTACCTCGGGGACAACTTCATCGTGGGCGGGATCGCCCCGCTGGTGAACGAGTTCCGGGCCACGCGCCCTGATGCGCAGATCATGCTCACCCAGGTTCCCGACCCGCGTGAGTTCGGTGTCGCCGAACTCGACGGATCCGGCCACGTCATCGGCCTGGAGGAGAAGCCGCGGCAGCCGAAGAGCGACCTTGCCCTGGTCGGCGTCTACATGTTCACCCCGTGCGTGCACGAGGCGGTGAGCAACCTCAAGCCCTCGGGGCGCGGCGAGCTGGAGATCACCGAGGCCATCCAGTGGCTGATCGACAGCGGCCGCAAGGTAGCGTCCACGACCATCTCCGGATACTGGAAAGACACCGGGAACGTCGCGGACATGCTCGAAGTCAACCGGCTGGTGCTGGAAACGGCGGAACCGGCCCAGCGTGGTGTCGTGCACCCGGGATGCGAGCTGATCGGCCGGGTGGTGATCGAGGAAGGCGCCGAGGTGAGCGGGTCCCGCATCGTCGGCCCGGTCATCGTCGGCGCGCGGACCCGGATAGCCGGTTCCTACCTCGGCCCGTTCACCTCGGTGGCCGAGGACTGCACGATCACCGACAGCGAGATCGAATACTCGATCGTGCTGCGCGGCGCGTCCATCAGCGGGGTGCGGCGGATCGAGGCGTCTATCATCGGCCGCGACGTGGAAGTGACGCCCGCGCCGCGGGTGCCCAAGGCCCACCGGCTCATTCTCGGTGATCACAGCAAAGTGCAGATCAGCTCATGAGGATCCTGGTAACTGGCGGGGCCGGGTTCATCGGCTCCCACTACGTCCGCACCGTGCTCTCCGGCGGTTACCCCGGATACGAGCAGGCCGGGGTGACCGTCCTGGACAAGCTCACCTACGCGGGGAACCTGGCCAACCTGGACCCGGTCGCCGGGAACTCCCGGCTGCGTTTCGTCCAGGGCGACATCTGCGACGCCGCCCTGCTCGGGTCCCTGCTCCCGGGCCACGACGTGGTGCTCAATTTTGCTGCCGAGACGCACGTGGACCGCTCAATCGACGGCGCCTCCGATTTCGTTGCGGCGAACGTGGTGGGCGTGCAGATCCTGCTGCAGGCCTGCCTGGACTCGGGCGTGGGCCGGGTAGTGCAGGTGTCCACCGACGAGGTCTACGGCAGCATCCCGGAAGGCTCCTGGACCGAGGACGCGCCGCTCGCGCCGAACTCCCCCTACTCGGCCGCGAAGGCCGGCGGTGACCTCATGGCCCGGGCCTACGCCCGGACCCACGGCCTGAACGTCAGCATCACCCGGTGCTGCAACAACTACGGTCCTTATCAGTTCCCGGAAAAGATCATCCCGCTCTTCGTGACCAACCTCCTGGACGGGCTGACGGTGCCGCTTTACGGCGACGGTGGCAACGTGCGCGACTGGATCCACGTCGACGATCACTGCCGCGGGATCCAGCTGGTACTCGAGCGGGGCACCGCCGCTGGCGTGTACCACATCAACGGCGACACGGAACTGAGCAACCTCGAGCTGACCCGCGCCATCCTGGAGCACTGCGGGGCGGGATGGGACCGGGTCACCCCCGTGCCGGACCGCAAAGGCCATGACCGGCGCTACTCGCTCGACGACGGGGCGCTCCGGGCGCTCGGTTACGCGCCGCGAATCCCGTTTGCCGAGGGCCTGGCGGCGACCGTGCGCTGGTACGCGGACCACCGCCCGTGGTGGGAGCCGCTGAAACGGCCCGCCGCCTCGCGCGGGGCGGCGGCCGCGTCGGGGGCGGCGGCCGCGTCCCGCTGGGAGCACGAAACGGCGGACCGGGGCGGTCCGGCCCGGTGAGCCGGTGGCTGGTGACCGGGGCCCGGGGGATGCTGGGCCGGGACCTGGTGTCCCTGCTCGAACGCCGGGGCGAGGCCGTGACCGGGCTGTCCCGAAGTGATCTCGACATCACCGACGCCGGGGCCGTCCGCGACGCGCTGGCCCGCTGGCGGCCCGCGGTGGTGGTCAACTGCGCGGCCTGGACCGCGGTGGACGATGCCGAGGCCAGCGAGGATGCCGCGCTCCGCGTCAACGGCGGGGCCGTGGCCGGGCTGGCCGCCTGCTGTGCGTCGCAGGGGGCGGCGCTCGTCCAGGTCTCCACGGATTACGTGTTCGACGGGCGGGGCCGCGAGCCGTACCCGGAGGACGGGCTCCCGGCGCCGCGCACCGCGTACGGCCGCACCAAGCTGGCCGGGGAACGGGCCGTCCTGGAGCAGGCCGGCCTGGCCGGCTATGTGGTCCGGACCGGGTGGCTCTACGGGGCCCACGGGCCGAGCTTCGTCGCCACGATGATCAGGAAGGAACGCGGGCGGGAAACGGTCCACGTGGTGGATGATCAGCGTGGCCAGCCCACCTGGTCGATGGACGTGGCGGACCGCATCCACGCCCTGATCGCCTCGCCCGCGGCGCCCGGCATCTACCACGCGACCAGCAGCGGCGAGACGACCTGGTTCGGGCTTGCCCGGGAGGTCTTCCGGGCGCTGGGTGCGGACCCGGCCCGGGTCCGGCCGGCCACGAGCAGCGCGGTGGCCCGTCCGGCGCCGCGGCCCGCCTACAGCGTGCTCGGCCATGCCGCCTGGGCGCGGGCCGGGCTCACCCCGATCGGCGACTGGCAGCAGGCTCTGCGGCGCGGCCTGCCCGGGCTGGCGGCCATGGCCGCCGCGGCCGAGCCCACTCCCTAGAGTGTTCCGCGAACGGACCGTTAATGGGCTGGAAGTGAGCCGCGCAGCTGGGCCGCGTAGCTCCGGCAGCTGGCGTAGCCGGGCAGGATGCCGCTGTCCTGCGCGGTGCGCAGGGACGGGGCCGCGGCGTCCTTGCCCGACAGGATGGGTTTGACGTCCACGGGCCACTCGATGGCGATGTCCGGGTCGAGCGCGTCCACGCTGTGCTCCCGCGCGGGCGCGTACGGCGTGGAGCAGAGGTACAGCACGGTGGCCTGATCGCTCAGGGCCATGAACGCGTGCCCGAGGCCTTCGGACAGGAACAGCGTGCGCCGGTTCTCGTCGTCCAGCCGGACCGCGGCCCACCCCGCATACGTGGGCGAGCCGAGCCGCAGGTCCACCACGACGTCCAGGATGGCGCCGGCCGCGCAGCTCACGTACTTCGCCTGGCCCGGCGGGACGTCCGCGAAGTGGATACCCCGGATGACCCCGCGGCGGGATACCGAGCAGTTCGCCTGCGCGACTTCCAGCGGGTAACCGAGGGTGCCCGCGAACTCACTGCCGCGGAACCACTCGTGAAAGCTGCCCCGGTCGTCCCGGTAAATCGGCGGGGTGAAGGCCCAGGCACCATCGATGCTCAGCGGTTCCATCTGAAGCTCCTCTGCCGGGTCTGCGTTGTCGTTATGCTCGGAAACCTGCACTTCTTGAACACTGGGACCTGATACGTCCCGTGCGCCGCTGGCACGCTACTGGCTAACGCTAACTTCGCGGAAAGCCGGGGCGAACGCTAACAGCGCAGGCAGACAAAAGGTAACAAAACGATAAAAGCATCGGAGGGCCGTCATCGGCCCCCGGAAGCTGGACGTCCTACGTGTAGTTTCGCGCGCTGAGCGCGCCTGCTGCCGCTGCGCCGTATCTCGCAGAGGGCGTCCGTATACGGCGGACTGATCCACTCGTGGAGGCTGGGGTTGCACGTGTTCAGAGTTCGCGGCACAAGCCGCCCTTCAGCTCCGGGGTGCTTGACCACGCTGGCGCGCACGTGACGCTGCAGTACGCCCGTCTCGGTCTCCTGGCCGACGGCGCCCCGGGCGACGCTGCCCTGCTGGACAGGCTTCTCCGCATTGCCCAGCTGCGCCTGGCCGAGCAGCACGACAACGGCGAGTTCGTGTTCACCGTCACCGGCGAGGCCCGGCCGGGCGGGGGCTGGCAACTGCGGCCGGCCGGGACGAGCCTGCGGTACGGGGCGATCACCGCGCTTGGCCTGCTGCGGCTGCCCGAGCCGGATCAGCGGACCGTACTGGCCGGGATGACCGCTGAGGACCTGGTCGGCCAGCTGGCCAAGCGGATCGATGAGGTCAGCGGGCTCGGCGACGCCGCGCTGGTCTGCTGGGCCGCGGCCGAGTGCGGGCACGGGGACACCGAGCATGCGCTCCAGCGCCTCGCCGCGCTGGACCAGGCGGGGCGCCCCGTGGATGTCGTGTCCGCGGCCTGGGTGGTCTCGGCGCTGGTCGCCGCCCGGCCGCTGGCCGATGTGGAGCGGCACCTGGCGGCAGGCCGGCAGCGCCTGCTGGCCGCCCGCGGCGCGGCGGTCTACCCGCACACCACCGGCCCGGGCGCCCCCTGGTACCGCGCCCACGTCGGCAGCTTCGCCGACCAGGTGTATCCCATCCAGGCGCTCGCGCGGCTGCACCGCAGCGCGGACGATCCGGAGGCGCTGGCCGTCGCGGGTACCGTGGCCGCCGCGATCTGCTCCGCCCAGGGCGCGGGCGGCCAGTGGTGGTGGCATTATGACTCGCGCTCCGGCGCGGTCGTGGAGGGCTACCCGGTGTACAGCGTGCACCAGCACGCGATGGGGCCGATGGCACTGCTGGACCTGGCTGACGCGGGCGGGGACGGGCATCTGGACGAGATCCGGCGGGGCCTGCGCTGGCTGTCCGCGCCACCCGAGGCCCGGTCAGCCAGCACGGGCCAGCTGATCCTCGATGAGCCGCCGATCACCTGGCGCAAGGTGGCGCGGGCCGATCATCGGAAGGTCGTCCGCGGGCTGCGAGCCGCATCCACCCGGATCGTTCCGGGTGCCCGGGTCGCGGCGCTGGACCGGGTCTATCCCCCGGGCGTAGTCGATCATGAGTGCCGGCCGTACGAGCTCGGCTGGCTGCTTTACACCTGGCTGTCCTGAGGCCGGCGGTACTTCCGGCAGTACTTCTCGTGGGGGTGAAATGAGTCACGGCACTGGTGACGGGCCGCAGCGCGAGCTGTTCGGCCTTCCCGTCGACGCGCTCACGATGGATCAGGCCGTCGCGCGCTGCACCGACGCGATCGATCATGGCCAGCAGATGTCCATCGGGGTGATCAACGCCGCGAAGGTCGTGTCCATGCAGCGGAACCCGCAGCTGCGGCAGGCGGTGGCCGACTGTGACATGGTGCTGGCCGACGGCCAGGCCGTGGTGTGGGCGAGCCGGATTCTCGGTGCGCCGCTGCCGGAGCGGGTGGCCGGGGTCGACCTGTTCATGAAACTCCTGGCCGTGGCCGAGCAGCGCGGCGATCGGGTCTATTTCCTGGGTGCGCGCCCGGAGGTGCTGGCCCGGATGCTGGAGCAGGCGGGCCGCCTTTTCCCCGGGCTGCTGGTGGCGGGTTCCCACGACGGGTACTACCAGGCCGGCCAGGAAGGCGAGATCGCGGAGGACATCCGCCGCTGCCAGACCGACATCCTGTTCGTGGGCATGTCCTCGCCCCGCAAGGAACTCTTCCTGGACGAATGGGGGACGGCCACCAAGGCGCATGTCGTGCACGGGGTAGGCGGGTCGTTCGACATCCTCGCCGGGCTCACCCGCCGCGCCCCGATGTGGTACCAGGAACACGGGCTGGAGTGGCTGTACCGTGCCTACCAGGAACCGGTGCGGCTAGGCCGCCGGTACCTGACCACGAACTTGTCCTTCATGGCCCTGGTGGGGCGCGAGATGCTGCGCCGGGATAAGGCAGGAGAGCGCGCGTGAGCACGGTCGTCGTCGTTGGACTGGGATATGTGGGGCTGCCGCTGGCCATGCGGGCCGCCGAGGTCGGGCACCGCGTCGCCGGTTACGACGTGGACGAGTCCCGGGTTAAGTCGCTGGAGTCGGGCGAGTCCTACATCGAGGATGTGCCCTCCGGGCAGCTGAAGGAGGCGCTGGAGGGCGGCACGTTCCGGCCGTCGGCCGACGCGGGCGTCTGCGCCGGGTTCGACGTGGCCGTGGTCGCGGCGCCGACCCCGCTCCGCGACGGGCTCCCCGACCTCACCTACCTGGAGGACTCGGCCCGCACCCTGTCCGGGTACCTCAGGCCGGGGACCACGGTCGTCATCGAGTCCACCTCGTACCCGGGCACTACCCAGGAGACGGTACTGCCGCTGCTGGAAGAAGGATCCGGCCTGGTCGCCGGCCGCGATTTCCACCTCGGCTTCAGCCCCGAGCGCATCGACCCGGGCAACACGACGTGGACGCTGGTCACCACGCCGAAGATCGTCTCCGGGATCGACGCGGACTCGCTGCGGGTGATCAAGGCCTTTTACGACACGATCGTGGACACGACCGTGGTGGTCTCTTCCCCGCGCGAGGCGGAGCTGGCCAAGCTGGTGGAGAACACCTTCCGGCACGTGAACATCGCCCTGGTCAACGAGCTGGCCATGTTCGCCCATGACATGGACATCAACGTCTGGGAGGCGATCGAAGCGGCGTCCTCCAAGCCGTTCGGGTTCATGCCGTTCACTCCGGGCCCGGGGGTGGGCGGGCACTGCCTGCCCATCGACCCGTCCTACCTGTCGTGGCGGGTGGAGCGCGCGCTCGGCAAGAGCTTCCGTTTCGTCGAGCTGGCCGACGACATCAACCGCCACATGCCGGACTATGTGGTGAACCGGATCATGATGTCGTTCAACGACCGCGGGCGCGCGGTCCGGGGCGCCCGCATCCTGCTGCTCGGGCTGGCCTACAAGAAGAACACCGGCGACGCCCGGGAATCTCCCGCGGTCCGGGTCGCGCAGTTGCTCACCGCGATGGGTGCGCGGCTGCGTGCGGCGGACCCCCACGTGGTGGAGGGCACCGCCGTGGACGGCCTGGTGCCGCGGGTGGAGCCAACCCCGGCCGAGCTGGCCGACGCCGATGCCGTGGTGCTGCTCACCGACCATGATGCGTTCGACTACCCGGCCATCCGCGAGCACGCCCGGCACGTCTTCGACTGCCGCCGCCGGCTGACCGGCCCGAACGTCGAGACCCTCTGAGCTGATCATGCGGATCATCTGCGTCGCTGGCGCGCGGCCGAACTACATGAAGGTCAAGCCGGTCATGGACGCCCTGGAAGCAGCCGGGGCGCAGGTCGTTCTGGTGCACACCGGCCAGCACTACGACGCGGCCATGAACGACGTGTTCTTCGCCGAGCTCGGCATCCGGCGGCCAGATCACTTCCTCCAGGTCGGCTCGGCCAGCCAGGCCGTGCAGACCGGCCGGGTGATGGCCGCGTTCGAGCCGCTGGCCGCGGAGCTGCGCCCTGATGTGGTGGTGGTCGTCGGCGACGTCAACTCCACACTGGGCTGCGCGCTCGTCACGGCTAAGGCCGGCGCCCTGCTGGCGCACGTGGAAGCCGGATTGCGCAGCCGTGACTGGGACATGCCCGAGGAAGTCAACCGGGTCGTGACCGACCGGCTGAGTGACTACCTGTTCGCGCCGTCCGCAGACGCGGTGGACAACCTGCGGGCCGAAGGCTACCGGCCCGACCAGATCCACCTGGCCGGCAACGTCATGGTGGACACCCTGCTGGCCAACCTCGACCGGGCGCTGGCCTCGGACGTGCTGACCCGGCTGGGCCTCAGCCGCGGCGGGTACGCCCTGGTGACCCTGCACCGCCCGGCGAACGTGGACGACCCCGGGGCGCTGGCCACGCTGCTGTCCGCCCTCGACGAGGTGGCTCAGGCGTGCCCGATCGTGCTCCCCGCCCACCCGCGTGCCGCCGGGCAGCTGCGCGAATACGGCCTGTCTGAGCGGGTGCGGGTAATACCGCCGGCCGGCTATCTCGATTTCGTCGCCCTGCAGGCGTCGGCCCGCCTGGTGCTCACCGATTCCGGCGGGGTGCAGGAGGAGACCACCGTGCTGGGCGTGCCGTGCCTCACGCTCCGGGACAACACCGAGCGTCCGGTCACCTTGACCGAGGGAACCAACCAGCTGGTGGGACGAGACCGGGAGCGCATCGTCAAGACAGCGCTGAGCGTCCTGGACGCACCGCCGCCGCGCCGCTGCCCCGCGCTCTGGGATGGCCAGGCTGGCCGGCGCATCGCGGCCACGCTACTTTCCGGTGGAGGGGCGGCCGGGCACCCTCGGCCGACCGACCTGAGCAGCTAGCTAGCCGGCCGGCCTGAGCGGCCAGGGGAACGCCTTACTCGGGGATCGCGCGGTCGGCCGGCATCCGGGCTCCGCCCGTCCGGCGGCCGGTCCACGGCAGCCGCACCGGGTGCCGGTCCAGGAAGGACGCCGCCGCGAACACAGCCACAATGGTCAGAATGAACAAGCCGATCAGGGCTCTTTTCGATGAGCCCTGCTGAACGAGCGGCCCGCTATCCCCGGCCATTACTATTTCAACACGGTTATTTGGTGTCGCGCCAAAGGCCCCTTGCTGGGCCTGGAACTGGCTGGTGAGCAGGTGGGTGACCAATGCGTAGGTGCGATGCACCGCGACCGGATCCGTGGAAGCCGTACTCACCATGAGGTAAGCATTGCTGTAATCAGGATACTCCAGATTGTAGCTGTTCAATAGCTCAACGTCATAGGCGGCATTCCCGCCACCGCGCAGCACTTCCTGCTGTTCCCGCGGGCTCATGGCACTGACGGCGAGAGTGCCGGCCGCCTCCAGGATCGACCCGCCCACCGCTGAATACGCGTTGGGGTGTGCCCCCGAGGCCGGCGGGATAAATACCAGGGTACCGACTTCCGCGTAGGCCGGCGCGCTGTGCTTGAAGGTGTACTCGACGCCGGCGGCGATGACGAGAATCAGCAGTACAGCGACGAAATGCCGCCGCAGCAGCGCCAACGCCCCGAACAAGCTCACGAGCAGCGCCCCATTCTGTCCTCGGGCCAGTCGTCCCGCATGCTCCTCAACCCCCTGACCGGCGCGCCCGCCTGGGAGCTCCGCGACGAACGATACAAGTCAGGATAAAGTCCCGGCGGGGCCCGCGGGAGGAAAGCACCGAAAGGACCAGGGCAGATCGGGCCAGTAGGAGCGAACCATCCCAATACGCTGAAATGCGGCAGCTCCGCCGGTACCATAACGCGAGGCCGGGCTTGCCGGGGCGCCGGCCGCAGGGGACGAAGCGGGAACGCGGGCCGAACCCGGTCGGCGGTAAACCATCCGGGCATCCGGTGCGTCGCACAGGTGTAGCGGGTTTCTACAGTGGGGCGGGTAAATGGACCTGGTGGCGTCAGGGCGCGCGTTGCGCAGGCGATGGATCCTGACTTCTTTTCTGTTCCTGCTCACATTGGCCGCGGCCCTCGCGGCCTGGGTCAAGCTGCCGGGGCCCTACCAGGCCGAGTCGATGACCGTGCTGTACCCCTCCCAGCAGGCGTCGAAGCCGAACGGTGACAACCCGCTGATGAGCTTCGGCGGTTCGCTCAACGTGGCCGGGGACATCGTCTTGCGTGAGGTCAGCGCGCCGTCGTACATGGCCCAGCTGGCTGCGCACGGCTACACCAGCTCGTTCACGATCGCGGACGACCCGAACACCACTGGCCCGATCCTGGACGTCACGGTGACCGGGAAGAGTCAGACCCAGGTGGAGCAGACGCTGAATGGCGTCACGGCGGCGGTGAAGAACCAGCTCGCCTCCATCCAGCAGAACTACAAGCCCGCCAACCGGATCACCAGTCAGGTCGTTTCCACCCAGCCCACGCCGCAGCTCCTGGTCAGTAAGAAGGCCAGGACCATCGTGATCGTCCTTGGCCTCGGGCTGGTTCTCACCTTCGCCATCCCGCAGGTGGTTGACGCGGAGATCGCCAAGCGCCGCGGTGCGCGGGGCCAGCGGGTGAACAGCAGCTTCGGCTCCGCCGCCCAGCACCCCGGTTCACGAGCAGAGAAGGTGACGGAGTCAGAGTCGGCTGGCCGTGAGCCGCAGCCTGCGTACCAGGGGTCGCCCGTCGCCCCCGCCGAGGCACAGGCCCCCCGGTATAGCCCGTCCGCCCGGACTGCTGACTACGCCCAGCCGCGGGCCGACCATTACCAGGCGGAGCGGTCCGACCGGTCGGCTACGGAGCGGCGGTATGACGGCCCGCCGCCAGGAGGCCGCCGGAACGGGTCAGCCGACCCCGGTGCGGATTATCCGCAGCGTCCTCGGCCCGAGGGCACCCGCATCTAGGCCGCGCACAGGCGCCCATCGGCATGGGCGAGACGTCAGCCAGGGGGTCTCGGCCGGGATGGCTGGGGCCCCCAGTGTCATGTGGCCAATGCCCCGCCCCAGGAACGGAGTACGGCCCCACCACCCAGGCCGGCCAGGCCAAGTCCGCGTGACGCGGGAACCGCAAGCCCCACCAGCCCCGCCGGCACTGCAAGCCCCGCAGGCAACAGCCCTCCTCTCGTGATCAGCTGATTGGTGCTGCTGGAGCAGCACCAATCAGCTGATCACGAACCCGGGCTGGTGCCTGCGGGGCTGATGTGACTGCAGGAGAGAGGGAAGCGGTCCACGGCAGCAGTCGGTGACGAAGTCGAGGAAGAGCTTGACCCGAGCGAGGGTCTGGCCGCCGGGGGAGTGCAGCGCGTACAGCCCGGGTCACGGGAGTGCGGACCCCCGGGTCACGGGAGTGCGGACCCCGGGTCAGGGGAGCGCGGACCCCGGTCACGAGAGTGCGGACCCGGGGCATCGGAGTGCGGACCTGCGACTTCCGGATGCTCAGCGGGCGAGGGGTGCGCGGATGACCGGGATGGGGTCGGTGTCACTGAAATCCGGAGCTGACCCCGGTCCTGATGGCGGCCCCGGCCTCCCCGCGCGCCGTCCGCCCGAACCGGGGAAGCTGCCCGGCGTGGCCCTGGGTTGCGTCGTGGTCAGCCGCCAGAACGCGCCTACGCAGCCGATGATCAAGAAGGTCAGGCTGGCCGCCATCGCAAACGAGAAGGCGTCAAACGTCGCGAACGCCACCGTGGGCACGGCTACCGAGGCGGCCAGGATCTGCCCCAGCTGCCGGGTCTCCGGATCGGTGGACAGGCGGCGCGCGTTGCGGGCGCACATCCACGCCGTGATGAACAGTCCCAGCAGCGCGAGCAGGCCGATGAAGCCGATCTCGATCAGCGACAGCAGGTACTGGTCGTCGGTGAAGAAGTAGGTGGCGGGCAGGAACGTGCCGAACCCGCGGCCCAGCCACGGATGCTGCTGGACGAAGGGAATGGCCGAGGAGAACGCGCCGGTCCGTGAGGTGCTGCTGGTGTCCGACCCGACCTGGCCGAACAACGACCGGAACTCGCCGAGCAGGCCCGGAATGGTGGCGTACATCCCGGCCAGTGCCACCAGCCCGGCCAGGTAGGCAAGGCGGCGATCCCGCTTCGGCCAGGTCGGCAGCACGACCAGGCTGGCCACGACGAGCGCGATAACCCCGGTCCTGGACACGGTCATCGGGAGCGCGGTGCCGATCAGTGCCACCTCGATCCACCGCCGCAGCCGCTTGCCGGGCGGTGCGAACCGGGCCCGGTGTACCGCGATCGGCAGGCAGATGGCCAGCACGCAGGCCAGTTCGATCGGGTCGATGGCGGTCGCGGACGGCCGGTTGAGCTGATTCCTGGTCAGCAGGTCCGTGAACGGCGTCTGCGCGGTCAGCCCGGGAATCTGGATGTACTTCGCGGCATTCAGGCCGGTGACGAACTGCGATATGGCCAGCACGGACATGGCCGACGCGCCGAGGACGATCCGGCCGAGCAGCGTCTTCAGCCGCTCCATGCTCGGGATGCCATCCGCGGCCACCAGCACGATGCCGAGCCAGCCGAGCATCAGGATCAGGCCGCGGTCGGCCCCGTTCTGCTCCAGGGACGGCAGCGAGCGGCGGTTCGCCGAAACGTAGGCGGCGATGACGACGCAGGTGAAGACCACCGCGGCCACCCGGACCGGCTGCCGCCCCCGGGCCAGCGCCAGCCCGGGGACCAGCAACGTGATCAGGTACAGGACGAGGAGCAGGTCGCCGAATATGGTGTCCGGGCCGCCCGCCCCGCCCAGCGGGGAGAAGGTCAGCGGCGACGGAATGACCATGAGCAGGAACGTGTAAACGGTGAGCAGCGTGACCGCGTCGGTGCGGCGTAGGCCGGTATCGGAGCCGGAAAGCTCAATTGCCTGGACGGTCACCGTGCGCTGCCTCCGGGAAGGTCAATACAGTACCGATGAAAACTACGCGGATCAAAAACAGCTCCCACCGCCGACCAAAGCTCGCATCAGATTACTGCGTCATACCGGGTCATCCCGGGGAAACGCTGAGATACGGGACGCGCTGGTCCTGGCGGCGGCTGCCAGTCTCACTGCAGCAGCAGCCGGTCTCACTGCGGCAGCAGCCGGTCCGAGCAGCCGAGCTCGCCGGGCCGCAGCGACGGCCTGAGCAGAGTGGTAATAGCGAACCGCGATTGCGGGTGCCCCCGCGCCACCCAGGTCAGCTCGCTGGCAATGGTGAGCCAGAAGTAGCACCAGGAGGCGAGCGCACCGTTACGCCGCCGGTATAGGCGCACCCGGTTGATGATCTGCATGGCGTGGGTCTTGTCGTTGCGGCCGGACGCACCACCGATATGCACCGCCACCGAGCGCGGCTCGTAGCGGGTCAGCAGGCCGAGATCACGGGCGCGCGGCGAGAAGTCCGTTTCCTCGGAGTAGAGGAAGAACGATTCGTCCCAGCCACCGAGCTTGTCGAAGCATTCCCGGGAGATCAGCACCACCGCGCCCTGAGCCCAGTCGATCACATGCGGATACGTGTACTCCGCCGGGCTGGCGATCCGCTCGGACAGGGCGGAGACCCGCGTCTTTTCCAGCCCCGCGGCGCGCAGCAGGGTGGGTGTACGGCGCAGTGACGGCTCCAGGGTGCCGTCCGGAGCGAGGAGTTGCGGGACCACGATCCCGGTACTGGTCTCCTCGAGCGCCTCCACGAGCGGCGGCACCGAGTGCGGGGAGAGCCGTACGTCCGGGTTGAGCACGAGGATCGCGCTGGCCGGGCCCGCCTCACGGACTCCCCGGTTGATGCCCGCGGCGTACCCCACGTTCGCCGACCGCACCACCCGGCAGCCCCCCCGGGCGGCAGCCAGGTCCGCGGTTCCGTCGGCGGAGCCGTTGTCCACCACCACCACCTCGGCGGTGCACCCATCCAGGGCCCCGGGCAGGGAGTCGAGTAGATCCCCGATTTCCCGCGAGCTGTTATAGGTGACGATTACCACGGCCAGGTCGCAAAGCACGATTGTGATCATAGGGGCGGTGAAGCCCGTTATCAGCCGGTCCGGAGTCCGTGCAGCCGATAGCGTTGCAATGTGCTCAAGTTGCTCGTGATCGCTCCCACCTGTGACGGCGACGACGTTGGCGAGGCCTGGGTCGGTTACCAGTGGGTCCGCCTGCTGTCCGCCCGGCATCAGGTGACGCTGCTGACCTACCACAAGCGCGGTAGCCGGCCTGCTGCTGACCAGCTTCCCGGTACGCGGGTCATCGAGTGGACCGAACCCGCTGGCCTCGGCCGGGCGGAGCGGCTGAACAGCATGCTCAAACCGGGCTACGTGCCGTTCTACTTCCGCGCCCGCCGGTGGATCCGGCGGGCGCTGTCCCAGGGAGACCGGTTCGACCTGGCCCACCAGCCGGTCCCGGTCGCGATGCGCTACCCGTGCCCGGTGCGCGGGCTCGGCATCCCGTACCTGATCGGGCCGGTCGGCGGCAGCCTGGAGTCCCCGCCCGCCTTCGCGGCCGAAGAAGGGACGGCGCCCTGGTACGTGGGCCTGCGGCGCCTCGACGCGCTGCGCATCCGCTTCGATCCCGCGCTCCGTGACACCTACGAGCAGGCTAGCTGCGTGCTCGGGATCGCCCCGTACGTCAAGGATTTCCTGTCCGGCACCGCGATCAGGCGGTTCGAGGTGATGAGCGAGACGGGGATCAGTGAGCTCCCCGGCCCGGCCGGCCGGGCCGGCCGGGCCGGCCGCGAGGACGCGACGCTCAGGCTGCTCTTCGTCGGCCGGCTGGTGCGCACCAAAGGGGCCAGGGACGCGATCCGCGCGGTCAGCCTGATCCGCGACATCCCGGTCGTCCTGGACATCGTGGGGGACGGTCCGGACCGGGCCGCCTGCGAGGCGCTCACCGCCGGGCTCGGGCTGTCGTCCCGGGTCAGGTTCCACGGGCGGCTGCCGCGCGAGCAGGTCGCCGGGTTCTACCGGGCGGCTGACGTGTTCGTCTTCCCCAGCTACCGCGAGCCGGGCGGGAACGTCGTGTTCGAGGCCATGGCCCACGGTCTGCCGCTGCTCGTCAGCGACATCGGCGGGCCAGGGAACGTGGTCGACGAGTCCTGCGGCATCCGGCTGCACCCCGTCGCGCCCGCGGAGTACGCCCGCGACCTGGCGGCCGCGATTACCCGGCTGGCTGACCCCCGGCTGCGCGGCCTGCTCGGCGATGGCGCCCGGGCGCGGGCCGCCGAGGTCGCTGTCTGGGACAGCAAGGTCCAGCACGCCGAAGCGATCTACGCGGAGGTGCTGGCCGGGCGGCAGGCACCCTGACCTCCTGACTCGCCCGCAGGTCAGGCGCCCAGCGGTTTGTTGTTCGAGTCCCAGACGTTCCCGTACCAGACGTTGCCGGGCGCACTGGGGTTGAACGCGGTGATGTAGCCGTAGTAGCCGGACTGCCGGTAGTAGATGGTGCTGAAGCGGTTGTTGGTGATCCGGATGTTGTAGGCCTGCGGGCCGCCGGGATTCTGCCCGCCGTAGACGACGTAGCCGCCGCCGGCCAGCAGGTTGTCGTTGATCACCACATTGGCCTCGGGCCCGAAGTCCTCGAACAGGCTGACCGCGTCGGTCTGGCCGTTGGGATTGAACACCGTGTTGTGCTGGATGGTCAGCGGAACGGTCGAACCGTTGGACGTGGTGCCGTTGAGGTGGCTTCCCGCTGAGGCGAGGGTCTCATCGTGGATGTAGTTATCCTCGACGAGGCCGATGTAGAGCTGCACCCCCGTCGAGGCATCCGCAATGTTGTTGGCCAGCACCCGGGTGCCCATGGCTTCGCCGGTGATGTCCTTGATGCCGGCGAATACGCCGTTTTCCCCATGGCTGCCGTAGGGGCTGGAGATCGTGTTGTCCTCGATGGTCACGTTGCTCGGGTTGCCGGTCAGGTTGACCCCGTCACCGGTGATGTCGTTACCGGAATTGCTGATCGCATCGTCTTTGATGGTCACGCCGGAGCCGGTCACGTCGACATAGCCATGCACGGAGTAGCCTTCGAACACCGCACCGTCGCCGGAGACTTCGACGTCACCCTGGGAGTTGGACGTCCAGCCGGGCCCGCTGGACACCTCGGCGGGCACCGAGCGCAGCGTCACTCCCGCGGGCACGCCCGTGTTCGTCGCATCCGGGAACCCGCACAGGTGCGGGTCCGGACCGCAGTTGAGGGATCGCAGTACCTCCGGCTTGGCCCCGTGCGAGCCGGGCTTCTTGCTGGAGTGTGAAGGGCTCGCCGAGGCGAGCGCCGACTGCGGTGGCGAGGTCGCCGGGGTGGCCTGGCCGGGCACGTCCGCACTCGCCGTGCTGGTGCCGTGGTTGCGTAGCGTCAGCGAGAGCCCGGCGACCACCGCGGCCACCACCAGCACGGCGCTTGCTGCCACGGACAGCAGCATGCGGCGCGACATCCGCCTTCGCCGTCTTCGGCGGCTCGCCATCCCGCGCCCCTTAGCGCAGCGCCGACTTCAGCACGAGCGCCACCCGCTCCTGCTGCTGCGCGGTGATCTCAGCGAACAGCGGCAAGCTGATGATCTCCGCAGCCGCCTGCTCGGCGACCGGGAAGGTGCCGTCGGGGTAACCCAGCCCGGCGAACGCCGCGGTGCGGTGCACCGGCACGGGGTAGTGGATGGCCGCGCCGATCCCGGCCGCCTGAAGCTCCTTGAGCACCCGGTCCCGGTCGGGCACCCGGACCACGTACAGATGCCACACATGCTCGTTGCCGTCCAGGGTCCGCGGCAGGACGATCTCATCGACCTCGCCGAGCAGGGTGTCATACCGCCGGGCCGCGGCCAGGCGGGCGGCGTTCCAGGCCGCTAGCCGCCGCAACTTCGCGGACAGCACAACAGCCTGCAGGCTGTCCAGGCGGCTGTTGACACCCAGCACGTCATGCTCGTACTTCCGCGGTGAGCCGTGGTTCCGGATGGTCCTAAGGCGCGTGGCCAGCTCGGCCGAGGCGGTCAGCACCGCTCCCGCATCACCGTAGGCGCCCAGATTCTTACCGGGATAGAAGCTGGTCGCGGCGGCGTGGCCGAGTGCCCCCGCGCCCGTTCCGTGGCGGCGTGCGCCCTGGGACTGGGCGGCGTCCTCGACCACCCAGCCGCCGATCCGCCGGGCCAGCGGCATCAGCTGCTCGACCGCCGCGGCCTGCCCGTACAGGTGCACCGGGATGATGGCCCGGGTGCGCGGGGTCACCGCGGCCGCGGTGGCGGCGGAGTCCATCAGGTAGGTCCCGTCGTCGGCGCAATCGACCAGCACCGGCGTGGCCCCGGCGCGGCGTACCGCCTCCGCGGTGGCGACGAATGTGTTGGCCGGCAGGATGGCTTCGTCACCCTCGCCGACACCGAGCCCGCGCAACGCGATCTCGATGGCGTCCGTGCCGTTGCCGACGCCGACGCAGTAGCCGGTGCCGATGAACGCGGCGTACTCGGTCTCGAACGCCGCGACCTGCGGCCCGTCGATGAACGCCGTCCGGGCCAGGACCTGCGCCCAGCCGTCCGCCACGTCCTGGGCTACGGCGGCGTGCTGCGCCGCCAGGTCGACCAGCGGTATCGGCCGCCCTGCCAGGCCGTCCACCCCTGTCCTGATCACCGAACCCGTGCCTCCGCATCCGAGATGATGGTGTTTCCTTCCGAGCCCGGCGCGATCCGGTTGAAGTCCTCGATATCCACCGTGCCCCGCGAGCGCTGCCAGCGGCGCCTGGCCTTGTGCCACCATGCGCCCTGCCCGGTGCGCAGGGCGTCCTTGGCCAGCTGGACGCGGGACGGGTGGTTCCCGGCCTCCGTCGCGAGACCGTAGACGTCCTCCTGGATGGCCGCGGCGTGATCCAGGCTGAACCGCCCGGTCACCAGGCTCCGGCCGTACTTCCCGAGCCGGTCCCGGGTGGCCGGGTCATCCAGCACCGCGCGCAGGATCGTGGCCAGCCGCGCCGCGCCCCCGCTGCGCCAGTCAGAGTCGTGCTCCGTGCCGCCCCAGCCCTGCGACAGGAACTGTGGCGCGGATTCCGGGGTGAGCAGCTTCCAGAAGCCGCCCACGCCCTGCACCACGAGCGGCTTGCCGAACGCCATCCCGCGCAACGCGGAACCGCCCATGCCGAGGACCACGTCAGCTGCCGCATAGGCGGGCCGCGGGTCGAGCATCTCTCCGGCCAGGACCACCACCCGCTGGCCGGCCCGGGCATTCGCCTTCGCGGCGGCCTCCTCGACCTCGGGCCGGGCTGGGCCGTCGCCGACCAGCACCAGCTGGACCGGCGTGCCGGACCCGGCCAGGCCGCCTACCGCGTCACACGCCGACAGCATTCCTTCCAGCTTCACGGGCACCATCCGGCAGACCTGCGCCAGCAGCGGCACCGCCGGGTTCAGGCCGAGGTCGGCGCGGAAAGGCCCGGCGTCCATACCCGGCGCGTTGGACACCGCGTCGACCGGTGGTTCCAGCAGCCGGACCGGGGACCGGCCTGACGCTTCCTCATAGCGCAGCAATTCCCCGGTGCCGACGATCAGCGGGAGGTTGCGCGGCAGGAACGGGGCGACCGCCCCGGACATGATCGTGCACACGACCGGCACGCCGAGCCTCAGCCGGGGGCCCAGGATCCCTTCCACGGCGGGCGGCCACTCGTATCCGTGCACGACGTCGATACTTCGCTCCCTGACCAGCGCCGTCAGATGGCTGAGGGCACGCGGGGAAAGGGTCCGCGTGGCGCGGGGATCGAGGGTCACGTGCGGCAGCCCGAGCTGGCGCACTGTTTCGACCAGCGGCCCGGGCCGGCTGACCACGGTGACGTCGTGCCCGCGCTGCCGCACGGCCGCTGCGATCTCGACCGCGTTCAGCTGCGAGCCGCCGATCTCCATCGTGTGCGGGTAGACGAGCACCTTCACGTGTGCAACCCCCATGCCCTGCCGACGCTGTCCCGCCAGCCGCACCCGGCCGGCCCACCCAGGTGATGGCGGGATCAAATTTACTGAGAAACAGCGCCGATATCCGGCATGCCAGGTAAGTCGTGCCTGAATCTGGATTTCTAGCCTGATTGTGGTACGTGTCGCCCGGGCCGCGGTTCCGCTCCGGCCTGCGTGAACCCGATGGCCGCGGCCAGCGCATCCGCCCGCCGGCCCCATGAGTGGCGAATAGCGAAAGCCCGGCACCGCTCGCGCCGGGCCTGCTCCTGCCCCGCGTGGGAGCCGGGCACCATCCGGCGCACCGCGGTCACGAACCCGGCCGGCGTGCTGGCCAGGGTCATGATGTCTGCGGGCGGCTGGCCGGTCACGGCCAGGCCGGCCCGGGCCAGGTCTTCCAGCAGCCACCGGGCGCCCGGCAGATCGGTGCTGACCACCGGCCGGCCTGCGGCCAGGTACTCCAGCGTCTTCAGCGGGAACGACGCCCGGTTGAAGTCGCTGGCGGTATAAGGCGTGATGCCGATGTCGATGGCGGCCAGGTAGGCCGGCACGCTGGCCGCCGGGACCCGCCCGGTGTAGTGCACTCCGGGACGGCCGGTCAGTTCGGCGAAGCGCTCCGTTTCCCATCGCGGGTCCCGCGGGCCCACGAGGAGCAGTGAGAACCCCGCGTCGCTGAGGGCGGTCAGGATGTCCAGGTCGATCCGCTCGGACAGCTGGCCGACGAGGCCGAGTACCGGCCGGGGCAACCCGGTGGGGGCCGCCCGCGGGTCGGGCCATGGGTCGGCAACGGAGCAGCCGTTCGGGATCAGCACCGGGTCAGCGCCCAGGGCCGACCAGTGCTCGGCCAGCGTCGGCGACACCACGGCCACCACATCGGCCCGGGCCAGCGCCAGCCGTTCCTGGCCGCGGAGCCGGTCCGCCGACAGGCCCATGAGGCCCGCCCCGGCGACGTGGTCGTCGGTGATGTACAGCACGTTGACCGCGGGGCCCCACCGGCCTAGCACGTCTTCCAGGTACCCGGATACCACGGCTGACGGCCGCACCCGCAGCCGCCGCAGTGCCCAGCTGATCTGGGCCCTCAGCAGCGGCGCTGTGGTGGTGCGCACCCCGGGCCGGGTCAGGCCGGGCAGTGCGACCGTGGTCAGCCGGGTGATCCCGGGGGCCGGCTCGGACAGCGAGGGGACGATCCCGCCGGTCACCCGGCCGCTCAGCCGGGCTGGGGTGATCGCCGAGAGCGGCGGGTCCACCCACAGGACCGGGGCGTATCTGGTCATCGCCGTCACCATCTGCCGTTCGGTGCCGGGGATACCGTCCCACGGCACCGAGGCTATCCAGACCAGGTGGCGGGGATCAGTCACGGTCCCGGCCTGCCTGCTGGCGTGCCGGGCCGCCCGGCGGCTGATCGGGTCATAAGGCGCTCACCTCGTGGAGTTCGTCGGTCGGTGCCGGGGCCCGCCGGAGCAGCGACCGCATCGGGTAGACCACCGGCAGGTAGACGGCGATCCCGGCGACGATCGCCGCGGCCAGCCCGAGCAGGCCCTTCCCGAGCACATGGATGGCGAGCAGCGAGACCGTGGCCATCAGCACGCCGCCGAGGGCCGGCCGCAGGCAGGCCCGGGCCATCGAGGCCACCGGGATGCCGGCCCGGGACAGCGCCCACAGGAAGGCCGGGCCGACCAGCGCGGCGGCGACGACCACATGCCCGGCGCTCACCCCGGTGATGCCGCCAAGGCGGGCGCCGACCAGGAGCACCGGGATCAGGGTGACCAGCCAGATGCCCTGGATCGCCATCAGCGTGTTCCGCTTCCCGACCGCCGCCATGGCGTCGTAGCAGAGCCCGTAGGCCACCCGCAGCAGGCCGAGCATGGCCAGCAGGCTCAGCGCGTGCGCCGCGCCCACCCACCGCTCACCATAAACGGCGCGGATCAATGGCTCGGCGGTCGTGGCCAGCAGCACGCAGGCGGGCACGGTCAGGGCCATCAGCAGTCCGAGGGCCCGGCTGAAGGCGTCCGTCAGCCCTTTCCCGGAATCGGCGACCCGGGAGAAGCCGGCGAAGGACACCCGCTGGACGGCTTGCGAGATGCTGCTGACCGGCCAGCTGGAGATGTTGAACGCCAGCTGGTACAGGCCCAGCATGGCTGGGCCCAGGGTGGCGCCGACGATGGCCGAATCGACGTTGAACACGCCCAGGGTGAGCAGGCTCGCGCCCGCCAGCGGCAGGCCGAACTGCAGCAACTGGCGGGCATCCGCCGTGTTCCAGCCAGGCAGCACGAACATCGGCGCAGCCACCATCGCGACGATCAGCGCCACGATGCAGCCGGCCAGCGAGCCCCACGCGAAGCTCATCGCGCCCTGCCCGGAGAAGGCCAGCCAGACGGTCACGCCGGTGCTGACCACGAAGTTGGCCAGGTCGACCAGCATGCGCCGGCCCTGCGCGAACTCCCGGGTCAGCAGGGCCAGGGGGACGCTGGCGAGCCCGTCGATGATGACGCAGATGCACAGGATGCGCAGCATGAACGTGGCATCCGGCGAGCCGAGCAGCCGGGCGATGGCGGGCGCGCACGCGTACAGCCCGACATAGATCACCGTGCTGGCCACCACGGACAGGGTGAACACGGTCCGGGCGAAGCTCCGGATGTCGCCTTCCCACCGGATGATGGCCGCGCTGACCCCCAGCTCGTTGGCGCTCAGCAGGACGGCCAGGACGATCTGCGACACCGCGTACAGCCCGAACACCGAGGGGCCGAACACCGTCCGGGCCAGCACCACCCCGACGGCAAAGTTGCTGACCCGGACCACGATGGTGTTCAGCATGCTCCACCGGGTGCCGGACCGGACCCGGCTCTCCAGGTCCTCGGCGGGCTGGTCGGCGGGCGCCAGGACCCGGGGCCGCAGCGACGCGGCCATCGGGTACAGCGGCGGCTCCAGGACCACCGCCAGGGCCGGGCCGATCACGTCGGCCACCCGGCCGGGCCGCCGTTGCGCGCCCGCGCCGGCCTGCCGCACCGCGACGTACACCGTGCGCAGCCGGAAGGCCAGCAGGCCCATGGCCGCCAGCGCGGCCGCGGCGCCGATACCCAGCTCCAGGTCATCGCCGTGACCCAGACGCCGGGCGGCGAAGACTATGAGCCCTACGCCGGCCGACACGGCCACGGGCACGGCCAGGCCGGCGCCCGGGATCCGCGGCCAGATGGCCAGGGGTCTCAGTTCGGTCAGGAACCAGGGCACCAGGAACAGCAGGGCCACGGCGACATTGACCACGGCCACGGCGAGCAGGCCGCGGTCGAAAGCCCCGGCGGCCAGCGCCGGCACCAGGGTAACCAGCCACATCAGCTGGAAGATCAGGCCACGCCGGGACGAGGCGAGGACCGCGAAGTAGTCATTCGCCAGGGCGTAGAAGACCCGGATCGTGGCGAGCGGCGCCAGCCAGACCAGGACCGGCGCGGCCGGGGCCCACGCCGGTCCGTAGATGAGGTGTATTAACGGCGCGGCCAGGCTGCTGATCAGGACGCATACCGGCAGGGTCAGCGCCGCCAGCAGGTTGGCGGACGACATGAAGGCCGACCCCACGATCTGCGGCCCGCGCCGGAACCGGGCGAATGCGACCGGCGCCGCGTCCCGGACCGGCTGGGACAGGACCGTCACCGGCCAGCTGGCCACGCACAGGGCCAGAACGTAGTAGCCGAGGTCGGCGGCGTGCAGCATGTGCCCGACGACGATCTGGTCCACGTTGGTGATGGCGAACGCGAGCAGGCCCGAAGCCGTGAACGGCAGCGCGACCTGGAGCACGGCGCGGACCGGGCCGCGGCGGGCACCGATCCGCATCGCCTTGGGCGAGAAGATGATGAAGAGCACGGCCGAGACCAGGCTGCCGGCTATCCGGCCCACCGCGAAGCCCATCAGCCCGTGGCCGGTGGCGACCAGGGCGATCGTGACTGCCACGCCGATCCAGTTGTCGACCTGCTCGATCATCACCCGGAGCCACGGTGCCCGGCGCTGGAGCATCGCCCGGGGCGCGGTGACCAGGCCGCTGATCAGGACGGTCAGCGTCACCCACCGGATCACCTGGGCGGCGGCCGGCGTGCCCATGGTCGCGGCGAGCGCGGGTGCCCCAGCGTAGACGGCCGCGTACACGGCCCCGCTGGAGGCGAGCGCCACCGTGGTCACGGTCGGCACGACATCCTCCGGGGCCGTCCGCCACAGGGTCAGCGCGCTGCCCGCGCCGAGCTGACCGATGCTCTGCGCGCCGAGCAACGCCACCACGACCACGCCGAAGGCACCGAATTCCCGCGGGCTCAGCATCCGGGCCAGCACGAGCCCGATGACCAGGGTGCCGGACCGGGCGGAGACGGCGTCCAGGAATATCCGGCCCAGCCCGCCGCCGACACGGTGGGTCAGCCGGCGCCGCCCTTGCGGCGGGCGGTGATGACCATAGGTGGCGGCGGCGCCTGGCCGGCCACGGCGATGCGCCGGGCCGGGGTCGCCGGGGGGCACCATGCCACCCGCGGGAGCAGTCAAGGTAAACCAACCCCCAGGCAGGTCAGGTTAGCCTCCGGGGAACGGGCCCGGCCGCAGCGGGCAGCAAAAACGCCACGATCTCGATGCGGCCCGGTCATCTGGGCCGCAGCACGGCCCGGGCCAAGATCGCCGGCCCGGCGCTCAGCCGGGTGCTGACGCTCGCACCCGCGTTGCAGCCGTCAAATCGCATGGGGACCATACCATGAGGGGCAGATGGGGCAGGTCCCTAATTGTCAGCCGGTTTCACGTTATCGCCCGTCAGGACCCGGGTCAGCGCCGTGTCCAGGCAGCGGGACACCCTCGAGGCTGAGTTCGTACGCATCATGGGTGACCCCCCCGGCGCCGAACGAAACCTTGAAGTCGTACTGCGGTGCGTTGAGCTCCCGCCCGGCGTCGAGCGTGCTGGTGCCGAAGGAGAAGTGGCGGCAGCCCAGTTCGCCCGCCAGGGCGATGCCCCGTTCCACCACCAGATCGGTGGCGCTCACGTCGCGGCCAGCCTCGGTGGTGGCCGTGTAGCGCACCTGAAGGACCGGGCCCTCGGCGGTGAACAGGTTGCCGCCCACCAGGTCATCGCCGATCTTCGCGGTGACCAGGATGATCTCCTTGGGGAAGCGGTCGTGGAGGTACTCGATCTCGGCCAGTGAGTGCGTCGGCGTCGCGCCGTGGCGGCGGCCCAGGTTTCCTTCGAGCACCTGCCAGTAGGCGGCGGCATCCTGCCATCCCTCATCGACTCGCACGCCGGCCGCTTCGGCGCGCCTGCGCCGCTGCCGGCGGCTGGCGGCTACCCGTCCCCGGGCGGTCAGGTTGATCACCGCCGCCAGGTCACAGCTGGACCGGCTGGCCCCCAGCCGGTACAGCGCGTGCACGTCGTCCGCGGCTGGCTCGGCCTGGTAGATCTGCGGCAGGGCCTTGTAGCGCAGCCGGGCAAAACCGGCGGCGCGGTAGTGCGCGGCGATCTCGCACAGCACTCTCATCATTGACGCGCCGCGCAGAGACCCATCATGTACCAGGCCGCCGTAGGTCAGGCCGGGATGACTGGTCACCACCGAGGCGTCAGCCGGATCCTCGGCGGCTGGGAGCGCCCCGATGGGCCAGCCGCGGGAGTTGGTGATGAGCAGGGACCGGTCGCGGAACCGGTCGCCGTGGTAGGCGAGGTAACGGCGGGTATGCAGCATGGTGCCGTTCACCGCGCGCGCCACCAGGTCGTCCCACGCGCCCGCCTGGTCGGGGAGATAGTCCTGGACGAGCTCAGTTGCCACGGCGTTGCTCCCCCACAGAGACTGGCTGACTGGCCCGGTTTCCCCCAGCAGGTGGCCGGCTCAGCCTGGGAGTGTAGCGATCCAGGTCGCAGGCCGGCAATTCGGCCGCGACGGGCGGAACCAGGCCCTATGCCCAGAGAAGGCCAGCCCCGGGACGGCCAGCCCCGGGAGCGCGTGCCCCGGGGCCAGCCAGCCGCGCACGCTCAGCCGCGCAGCCGGAACCGCTGCACCTTTCCGGTCGCCGTCCTGGGCAGGGCGGCGACGAACTCGATGGACCTCGGGTACTTGTAGGGCGCCATCTGCTGCTTCATGAAGTCCTGCAGTTCGGTGACCTTCGCCTCGGTGCCGGCTACCTCGCCCGCCAGGACCACCGCCGCGTGCACGATCACGCCCCGGTCCGGGTCAGGCTTGCCCACGACCGCGCACTCCGCCACCTCCGGGTGCTGCTCGAGGGCCAGTTCGATCTCGGCCGGAGCGATGTTGTAGCCGGCCGAGACGATGATGTCGTCGCTGCGGCCCTGGTACCACAGGTAACCGTCGGCATCCCGGATGTAAGTGTCCCCGGTGATGTTCCAGCCGTCCTGCACGTAGTCCGCCTGCCGGGGGTCCGCCAGGTAGCGGCAGCCGGTGGGGCCGGTAACGGCCAGCCTGCCCGGTTCCCCGTCGGCGGCGGGCGTGCCGTCCGGCGCGAGCACCTCAGCCTGGTAACCCGGGATCGCCTTGCCGGTCGAGCCGGGCCGGATGTCGTCGCCGGCGGCGGCCACGAAGACGTGCAGCATCTCGGTGCTGCCGATGCCGTCGACCAGGCGCACCCCGGTCTGCTCGAAGAAGTCGTCCCAGACGCTCCTGGGCAGGTGCTCCCCCGCGGAGATGGCGGTTCGCAGCCCGGCCAGGGCCCCGGCCTTCCCGGACCGCAGCATGGCGCGGTACGCGGTCGGGGAGGTGAACAGCACCGTGACCCCGAAGTGCGCGACGGCCTCGGCTAGCTCGGGAGGCGTGGCCCGTTCCAGCAGCAGGGTGGCGGCCCCGGCCCGCATCGGGAAGACCAGCAGGCCGCCCAGGCCGAACGTGAAGCCCAGCGGGGGAGTTCCGGTGAACACATCAGTGGACCGGCTCTGCACCAGGTGCTGCCCGAAGGTGTCGGCGATGGCCAGCACGTCGCGGTGGAAGTGCATGGTCGCCTTGGGCACGCCGGTCGTGCCGGACGTCGCCGCCAGCATCGCCACATCGTCGGCGGCCGTCGCCACGTCGGTGAAGGTGCCCGGCTTGGCGGCGGACAGCTTGGCCAGGTCGTCGTTGCTGGTTCCGCCGTACGGCACGAGCGGGAGGCCGGGCGCGGCGCTGGCCAGTTCCTCGGTGAAGCGGTGGTCGCAGATGGCCGCGGCGGGCCGGGTCAGCTGGGTCAGCGGGGCAAGCTCCAGGCTGCGCAGCATGGGCATGGTGGTCACCACCACCCCCCCGGCCTTCACCACGCCGAACCAGGACGCGACGAGCCACGGGTTGTTGGGGCCCCGGAGCAGCACGCGCTGTCCGGGGACCAGGCCGAAGTCCTCGGCCAGCACGTGGGCCACCTGGTTGGCTCGGGTGAGCAGTTCGCCGTACGTCCAGCTGTCCTCGGCGGTGAGCAGGCACGGCCGGTCTGGCCCGTGCACCGCGATGACCTCGTCGAGCAGCGCGGTCGCGCAGTTGACCTTCTCGGGATACTGGAGTTCGGGCAGGTCAAACCGGAGCGTGGGCCACTGATCGGCAGGTGGCAGGTGGTCCCGGCAGAACGTGTCCGCATGCGCGGACGGCGAAAGCTTCACGGGCGAGCCCCCCAGGGAGACAAATCGGTCAGGAGCAGTATGCTCCCGAATTGACGCCAGTCAAGGAAAATGCATGAGAAGCCCGGTTTGGGCGGGGGTTACCGTGGCTGGGGCCGTACCGTGTCTGGGGCCATACCGTGTCTGGGGCCATACCGTGGCCGGGGCCGGCCAGCGCCCCTCAGCCCGGCACCTGCGGGCTGTCCAGGACGCGTCCAAGGTCAAGCTCGCAGGTCTCGTGGATGACACCGCCGCCCCCGAAGGAGACCTTGAAAGCGTACTGCGACCCGTTGAGCTGGCGGCCCCCGTCGAGGGTGCTCGTCCCCATCGAGTAGAACTGGCAGCCCCGGGCCCCGGCCAGGGCGATGCCATGCTCGATGACGAGGTCGGTGGCGGACACCTTCCGGCCTTCACTGGTGGTGGCCGTGTACCGCGCTTGCAGAACCGGCCCCTCGATGAAGAACAGGTTCCCGGCGACCAGAGTGCCGCCGAGCTTCGCGGTGAGAAGGATCACCTCCGTGGGGAACTGCTCGTGCAGGTACTCGATCTCGGCCAGGGAGTGCGTCGGCGTCGCGTCGTGCCGGGCAGCCAGGTTCTCCTCCAGGATCCGCCAGTACCTGGCAAGGTCGTTCCAGTTCTCTTCGGTGCGGACCCCGGCTGCCTCGGCGCGCTTCCGCCAGGTTCTCCGGCCCGACCACACCCGGCCCCGGTGCGCAAGCTTGATCACCGCGGCGAGGTCGCGGCGGTAGCGGTCGGCGCCCAGGCGTGACAGCGCATACTGGTCGTCCGCCGCCGGAGACGAATGGTAGATAGACGGCACCGCCCGGTACCGCAGCCGGCGGAAGCCCTGGGCCCGGTACTCCGCCGCGACCTCCGCGAGAACCTGGATCAGCGGACCGCCGTACAGGGTCCCGTCATGCACCAGCCCGCCGTAGGTCAGGCCGGGATGACTGGTCACGACGGACTGGTCGAGGGGATCCTCCGCGGCCGGGAGTACCCCGGCGAGCTTGCCGTTCGACTTAGTCACGACCAGTGATCTGTCCCGGAACCGGTCGCCGTGGTAGGCGAGGAACCGGCGGGTGTGCAGAATAGTCCCGTTAACCGACCGTGCGACCAGGTCATCCCAGGCCGCGGCGTCGTCAGGGCGGTAGGCCCGGATGAGGCCGGTCCAGGCCGCCGCCTCGCCCGCCCCGGAACCCACGGCCGCCGGGCCCGGTTGGCCAGCCGCAGGGCCAGTGCCAGGCGCCTGATTCTCCCGGGCGTGAGTCGAACCCGCCACTCGGATCCCCTCTCCGATCCCCGATCAGCTTCAGGCTGGGACAGTAGCGACAGGGTCGCGGAATGGCAATCGCCACCCCATGGGATGGATATGTCAGCGGCGGGGATTATGCTCCGTTATCGACGAGCGTGACAGTAAGCGCAATAACAGCAGCCCTGCGGCCGCCGGCGGGCCGGCCGGACGCACGGTGAGCCCGGGGAGGGCCGTGGCGGCATCGTTCCGGGCGGACCGCCCGCCCGGCGGACCCCGGCCGCGTCAGCTGATCATTACTATCTACGGGCTCTACGCACGAGACGAGCCGAACTGGCTGTCGATAGCGTCGCTGGTCCGCCTGATGGCTGATCTGGGCGTGGAGGGCCAGGCGGTCCGCTCATCTGTGGCCCGGCTCAAGCGCCGGGGCCTGCTGGTCAGCATGCATCGGTCGGGTGCGGCCGGCTATGCGCTGTCCCCGGCCTCCCTGGAGGTGCTGCGCGAAGGTGATGCCCGGATCTTCGGCCAGCATCGCGCGGCGGCCGGTGGCGGCTGGGTCCTGGTCGTCTTCTCGGTACCGGAGAGCGAGCGTGACCGGCGTCATCAGCTCCGCTCCTGGCTGTCCCGGCTCGGCTTCGGCACCGTGGCGCCCGGGGTATGGGTGGCGCCCGGGCACCTGGCGGGTGAGGTGGCAGAGGTTCTCGCGCGCCGGGACCTGAGCGGTTACGTGGACATCTTCCGGGCCGACCATCTCGGTTACCCGGATCTGGCCGTCAAGGTCAGGCAGTGGTGGGATCTCGACCGGCTGTCCGCCGAATACGAGCAGTTCATCCGGGGCTATGGCGCCCTCGCCACGCGGATCGCCGGCCTGGCCCTGACCGGCCAGCGTGCGTTCCAGGAGTACGTCTCGATGCTGGTCGCCTGGCAGCGGCTGCCGTACCTGGATCCAGGGCTGCCGCTGGAACTGCTGCCCGCGCACTGGAACGGGATCACCGCAGGCCACGTGTTCGCCGAGATAAATGATCATCTTCGCTGGCCGGCCATGCGGCACGCGGAATCGGTCATCTGCGCCTGACCCGGCCTGTCCCCGGGCGCTGGATGCTTCGTATGTGCGAACCTGAGGTAGTTTCCGATATCGTGCCGGGCATGGTACGCGGATCAACACGAGGCGAGCGGCACCCACTGCAGGCCGAGTCGGACGGAGAGCGTGTCGTTATCGTCGGAACCGGCGAGACGGCGAGTCTGGCGTTCGAATATTTCTGCTACGATTCTCCGCACGAGGTCGTCGCCTTTAGCGCGGAAGCGCCATTCATTACGGCGGACACCTTCCGCGGCCTGCCTCTGGTGCCCTTTGAGGAACTCCCGAAGGTGTATCCGCCGGACGATTACCGGGCGTTCGTCTCGGTCTCGCTGACCCAGCTGAACCGGGTCAGGAGGCGCCTGTATGACGGGGTCAGGGCGGCGGGCTTCAGGTGCGTCTCCTACGTCAACAGCCACGCGTTCGTGCTGCCCAGCGTCCAGATTGGCGAGAACGTCTTTATCCAGGAGCAGGTCGCGCTGCAGCATGATGTGCGCGTCGGCGATAACGTGTACCTGTCCAGCGGGACGTGCGTCGGGCATAGTTCCGTGGTCGAGGATGACGTTTTCACGGGGCCGCACGTTGTCGTCTGCGGAATGTGCCGCCTGGGTTACAGCTCGTTTATCGGTGCCAATTGCACCATATCTCCCGAGGTGACGGTCGCCCACGATTGCGTTATCGGCGCCGGCGCGAACGTGGTGACCGATACCGGGCCACGCCAGGTTTATATCGGTAACCCGGCCCGGCCGACCGGGCGGGACAGCTTTGCCCTATTCCAGGTCGAAGCAGGCTGACCGCTTACCCGTGGCGGGGCGGGAGCCCGGCAGCGGCCGGCGGCCGTCAGCGGGGTCTGCGGAGCGGCGTCAGAGGATCTGCGCGAACGCCAGGTCCGCGGCGCAGGCCTGGTCCAGTCCGCGGGCCAGCACCTCGCCCACCTTGAGGCCGCCGGCCTGGAGGCGCACGATCGGCTCGGGGCCGACCGCGGACGGCAGCACGCCCATGTGCCCTGGGGGCGGCGCCTCCGGGGGCCACACCGGCACCCCGGCCGCCGCTGCCGCGGCCCGGTCCGCGTCGCCCCAGTACTGGACCAGGACGGTCCCCGGCGCCAGCTCGCCCAGCGCCGTCACCGTGGTCGCGCCCAGCACCGGTTCCGCCGCCGGCCGCAGCGCGAGCAGGACGGCGTCGGGAGGCCCGGCGAGGGCCTCCGCGCCCAGTTCGGCCGCCTGCACCACGCGCGCGCCGCCGCCCCGCAGGTAGTTCGCGATGAACGGGGCGAACGGGTTGTCGCAGAGCAGCACGATGTGGCTGCCGTAAACGGCGACGCCGGCGTCGTGCAGCTGCTTGGCGGCCATCGGTCCCAGGAAGGAGAAGACGTCCACCGCGGGATGCGTCTCGTTGGTGCCCGCGACCGGGATGCCGCGGCGGCGGCACGCCTCCAGATCGACGTCAGCGCCGCGGTACTCCCAGCTCTCGTACATCAGCGGGATCACCGCGGACGGCTTCAATTGGCCGACCATGGCCGCGTCGATGGGCCGGACCTGGCCACTATTGGTCACGATGTCCGCCGCGCCGGCCACTTCGGGGGTCTTCGCCGGGATCAGCTCTATCTGGTCAGCCACGCCGGCCAGCCGGGCCAGTTCCGCGGTCCCGGCGGCCAGCTCCTGCGGCGTCGCATAACGCGTCGCGGCGGCCAGGGCGCACACCTGCGCCCCGGCCAGCGCGGCAAGCACCGCAGTGACCGCGTACGCGCCGGTCGCCGCCTCGGTCAGCACGACGCGGCCGGACAGGTCCAGCTCACAGCGCTCGATGGCCGCCGTCATCAGCCGGACCAGTCGCCGGCCGTCCAGGCCGGGCAGCGCCGATCGGACCGTTATGGATGAGACAGGGCTGACCATAGATCCTCAGGCTCTTCCGGCGGGCGTCGCCACCCCCGCGGCGGCGTGGATCACCGAGACCACCTGATCCTGCTCGGCCTCGGTCATCTGGTGAAAGAGCGGCAGGATGAGCGAGTTGGCGGTGAGCCGCTCGGTGACCGGCAGCGGGCGGTGCGCGTGCTGCGCGTAGGCGGGCTCGGTGTGCGCGGCCATGATGCCGCGCCGCGCTGAGATGCCCGCCTCGGCCAGCAGCCGCAGCAGGTCGTCGCGGCTGGCCCCGAACCCGTCCGGCAGCAGGACCCAGAACGACTGGTAGTTGGTCCGGCCATAGGCCGGATCACCGGCCATGGACAGGCCCGGAAGGCCGGCCAGCATCTCCTGGTAGCGCGCGGCCAGCGCCCGCCGCCTGGCGATGAGCCGGTCCAGCTTGGCCAGCTGGACCAGGCCGATCGCGGCCTGCACGTCGGTCATCCGGTAATTGAAGCCGACCTCCAGGTAATGCTCGATGACCGGCTGGCGGCTGGCATGGCGCTGGGCGGCGCTGACATCCATGCCGTGCTCCCGCAGCCTGCGCAGCCGGGCGGCCACCGCCTCGTCGGTGGTGACCACCATGCCGCCTTCCCCGGTGGTCAGCAGCTTGCGCGGGTGGAAGGAGTATGCCGCCAGGAAGGCGCCCGCCCCGGCCGGCCGGCCGCGGTAGACCGAGCCGGCCGCGCAGGCCGCATCCTGGACGATCACGATGCCGCGCGGCTCGCAGATGCCGCGGAGCGCGTCCATGTCGGCCGGGATCCCGCCCTGGTCCACCGCGATCACCGCGCGGGTCCGCTCGGTCAGGCAGGGCTGCACGGTCTCCGGGACGAGGTTCTGCGTCGTCACGTCCACGTCGGCGAACACGGGATCAGCCCCGGCGTAGCGGACCGCGTTCGCGGTCGCGATGAAGGATAGCGACGGGACGATGACCTCGTCGCCAGGGCCTATGCCCGC
>Ga0187875_10000336_pt1 | contig 41261 bp, 42 predicted proteins | sample June2016WEW_17_1_2_FD_132978 | JGI IMG/M metagenome (GOLD analysis project Ga0187875, IMG submission 132978) | Peatland microbial communities from SPRUCE experiment site at the Marcell Experimental Forest, Minnesota, USA - June2016WEW_17_10 | ecosystem: Environmental > Terrestrial > Soil >...
CTCAAAGATTGCCACGAACACTTACATGAATTCGCAATGGGTGTGATGGCAAATCAGGAATGGCAGGAAAGAGGCTGAATTGCCCGGTGAAGGTCATCTTCGACCGGGCAATTAGAGAAGTGGTGCTGGATTCCCGCCGTCGTAACCTGGCGGTTAGTCTGGGGTTATTGAAGGGTCATCTGTGACGGGAACGCCAGAGATGGGAGCGGATTGCAGTCAGCGAAGTATGGTAATCATTTTTGTCCGGTTTACCTCCTCGGGTTTTAATTATTGTCAATTATCAGAGTTGAAGCCTACATTCTAATTCATGCATATTCATATTTAAGATTAAATTTCTTAAGTATTTACGGATAACAACGATAGCAAGTTCCACTTCCTTTGATTTAATATTCATATCGCTGCCTTTCCCGTTCACAAAAAGTATTTTTCTCTGTTCCGGGTTGTTTATATCATTCAATGTTTCCTCATACATCTTCAAACAACTTTCAAGCTCGGCAATCTGTATATGCTTTGGTTTACATAATAATTCTAATGACGGCATTAAACCGATTTCACCGGTTTCTTTATTTAAAAGTGCAATAGAAAATATTTCATATTCCATTTTTGATCAGCCCCTTTTTATTTAAGATTCTTTCAATATTCTGAAGTTCAAATTTCATGCCAATATTATTTCGAGATTTATCTATATTTTACAAAGAGATAACTAAAACGGCCTCGAAATGATAATTCTCACTTCTGATAATAATGTTTATGCATTTATCAAAAGTGAGAATCTCAATAATAGACAGTCTAATGGAGAGGCCTGTGGGGGTCGGCGCGGTAATCCCGAAGATTGCCGCAAACACTTACGAGAACTCTAATGATGAATTATAATTTAGAAAGGATTGCAACCATTTATTGAATGTAAAGCGATAAAGCGCACACTTCCGTCAACTCTATTCTTCCTGCTTTCTTTTTATGTATGCCAGCGTACGTTCAGCAGCATATTTGACTTCTTTAGAATATGACCCGATACCTAAAATAGATTTTGATTCGGCAATTGTTGTAAGAACTTTTATCGCCTCAGGCGAGCCAATAGCCCCGAGAGCATTGCATATTTTCCCCGGCACGGATATATGGTCATTCTTAGCCATCGTTGAATTGCTTTTGAGTATATTATGCAGGTCAGTCACAGCTTCTTTGCATTTTACTTTACCAAGCGCTTCAATAATATCAACCCGTAATTCCTGATCTACCAGAAACAGCATAGACAGGAGCATCGGTCCCCGCATATTTCCTCCGGTCTGAACAATGCTCTTGAAAGCCTCCTTGCGTACCCGCTTTTCTTTATGCAGCAGTAAAGGTTTGAGCACATCGACGCTGGATTCATTGCCGATATGTCCCAGCACATAGGCCATGTTACGCAAGTAATACCATGGCGTATTCATATTAATGCTTGCTTTGATGGCAGGTATGGCGGCTTGCCCCATTTCTTCAATAATATGAATAGTGCTGATACGTGCTTTGCTGTCGCTGTCCTTCTTAAGACTATCGAGTAATTTGTCTATTACAAGGCTGCCAAATCCGGCAAATATCTGACTGGCTTCATTTTTTTTATTATGTTCGTTGGTATTGATTTCTTTAAACAGGATGTTAAAGTTATTCGTTGACGCCATATTTCGGAGAACTTTCAAGGAGATATCCTTTATGTCATCATCTTTTTTCAGCGTGCCGTTATAAATTTTACTAAAGACATTTATAATTGGCGTTGCTTCGGCAAAGAATCCATTGCTGATGAATTCCTGAAGAAGCGTCTCCAAACGCCTGCATAATTCTTTGTATTCAGGCGTGACGGCATTTTCCTTCTCTATCCACTCGGCCGACTGTATTGATAATTTTCTGAGCATATCCATTTTTTCTTCGGAAGGAATAGATTCAATGGATCCATCCAACGCGTTTATACGGTTGATTACTTTTTCCATGCTGGCAACACCTTCAGGAATTTTATCTTCCGCGTTATTAGGGCCAGCGACGACTTCCTGTCCCTTCTCCAGAGTTAGATATACTTTATTATCAGGAATAATCTGTTCTGTGCTATTTTCCGCCGCAGGTCCGGGCAGAGAAGCTTCATCTTGTGCCGGTTTCCTTTTTTGCTTAAGAAGGTTTATAATAATATGCAGTTCTTCCTTTTCCGGATCTTCATCAAAAGAAAAACTCTTGAAGTCTAAACCGGAAAAGATATCCTGCAGAAATGAAACATTAATTGTTTCGTCATCTTTTTGATCAGAAATATTTTCGCCTGACAGGGCATTTTTTTCTAATTCCGCGAAGACCAAAGGCGCATCCTGTTGTAATGTGTCCATCAGATGAAGATAAAGCGTTTCAATGAAATTTATAATCGCAGGATTGGCGGAGGGATATTGCTGATCATTTTTTATAACCGAGTGTATATGAACAAGCGCGTAAATCGCATTTAGCTGTAAATCTACGTTTGCCATTATTCTCTCCCGATGAAAGTGCGGTTTCTTTTTTCAGGCAATTCTAAAAATATTTTATTAGATTTTGATTCTCAAATTAAGACTATTAGGGCAATACTAATATTTATTATAACATCTGAATACATGGAATGCAACAGACCAATTTTGCATCAGAGAAACCCGGCCGGTGTCGCTTTTTTGTCAATGCTTCATTGGCGCGGGTTAGTTCAACCGTTGCATTTTTTAATAATAATTGACAGCCAATGGTGCCTGTCCTATAATTTTTTTAACAAAAGTGTGTTCTTATTAAAATCACAAGGAGTAAGTTATGAAAGATCTGTTTGAGAAAATTAAAAAGGATTTGAAGAAAGGAATCGAAGAAGGATTTTCTGCCTTAAAAGAAGGTGCGATTATTGTGTCTGAGAAAATAAATGAAGTTAAAGCAGAAGGTAAACGACAGTATAAGATATTTGACATAAAATCAAAGATACATGATCAGATGGCTGAATTGGGCGGCAGGGTTTATAATGTCCACAGCGACAATAAAAGTCTGGATGATGACAATAAGATAAAAGCATTATCTCTAAAGATCAAAGAACTCGAATGGCAGTTACACAAGATTGAAGGAGACAAAAAAATAAAAGCCGTTTCACCAAAAAAAACAAAAGCAAAAACGAAGCCGAAAAAAAGTTCACAGCCTTCATCTAAAAAGACAGCCGCTAAAAAACAAATACTCCCGGTTTAGGCCGAGTCTTTTTTGGTCTGTTGCCCGAATAATATTCAGGCAGGGCGTGTTTCCCCAAACGCGCTCTTTCGGTTTACCATGGCAGGAAATCCCTGCAATATTCACCTCCGTTACTTAGGTGAGACGGCAGCCTGCGGAGGACAGATCAACCGATATGCAATAAAAGGCTGATACCTTTCCTCCGAAAATATCCCATTAAGTTAATGATATCGTTGGAGACGAAGGGTTTATCTTCAGACCCGCTTTTACAGCGGACAGAAATGTCTGCGCTTCATATTTACACTACAATTCTCATCACCTTTTGTGACGCAATGCTGTTATGTGTATTTCAGATGGAAATGTTTTATAGTATAATTTTTCATTTACAATAATAATTTATCATTGACATAATCAGCATGTTATGTTTAAAAAATTCACAGAATGACTATTCATTCTGTTATTGAATTATGGAAAAATCAAACAAACGCGACGACATACTTCAGGCTGCCCTTGAGCTTATTGCGGAACATGGATTTCACGAAGCTCCTATGTCCGTTATCGCCCGAAAAGCCGGAGTGGGTTCGGGAACAATATACATTTATTTCAAGAGCAAGGATGATCTTATTAACGAAATTAACCGGATGCTGGAAAAGAATATTCTGATGGTTGTAGAAAAAGATTTTCCTTCCAATAACGATATCAAAAAGAGATTTTTTCACCTTTCCAAGACCGTTATCACTTATTTTATAGCGAATCCTGTCCATTTCCGTTTCATTGAGCAATACTTTTATTCTCCTTATGGGGAAGCGCGCCACAAAGAAAGGATTTCGGGGAAAAATGAAGAGTTCGAAATATTTCGTCAACTTATTGAACAGGGAATTAAAGAAAAGGTCTTAAAAGATTTACCTGTTTTTATGCATTTTGCGTTAGCTTTTGGTCCCGTCGTTATTCTGGCTCGAAACCACGTTTTCGGGCTGGTCGAACTTGAAGATGTCCAGATCAATCAGGCGATCGAAGCATTCTGGGATGCTATTAAAAGGTAACGTTGAGATTAATTCTATTCGAAATATTATTCAGGGAGACGGTAAGTGATGGGCGAAACAGTCAATAATAAATCCAACAGAAAAAAAATGATCATCGGCTCTATTGTCGTTGTCGTGGTCTGTGCCGCAGCATGGTTTTTTTACTCCTGGTATATGCGGACTTACATCAGTACCGACGATGCCTGTATCACGGGACGTATTTATACTATCGCCCCTAAGGTAGGCGGCACGGTTGCTTCCGTATATGTGAATGACAATCAATATGTAAAAACCGGAGATCTTCTGCTGGAAATTAAAACAGAGGACTATGATGTCCGGGTGCGGCAGGCCTATACAACTCTCGAGGCGGAAAAGTCAATGCAGCGTGAGGCGGAGAACACGATTGAGTTGACACAGAAACAGAATTCGGAGGCAAAGTTCAAGGTTGCCTCGGCAACAGCCTCCATGGAAGTTGAAAAAGCAAATTTACAAAAGGCCGAAATTGATTTCAAGCGTGCCGAGAAATTGCTGAAGGCGCAGGCCGTTTCGCAGGAGTATTATGATCAGGCAAAGACTTCCTATGATATGGCCCGTGCAAAAACGAAAGCCGCTGAAGAAGGTTTGAATCAGACTCTCGCGAACATTGAGGTGCAAAGCGCGTCAATAAAGAGAGCAAAGTCGTCCCTTTCTGCCAGGTCTTCCATGGTCAACCAGAGAGAGGCTATGCTGCAGGAGGCAAAATTGAACATGAGTTACACAAAAATTTATTCTCCTGCGGATGGTTATGTCACCAAAAAGTCTGTCGAGGCGGGCGAGCAACTCAGGCCAGGCCAGCCTGTTATGGCAGTTGTTCCCCTCCAGGATGTCTGGATTATAGCAAATTACAAGGAAACGCAACTGACAAGGGTAAAGCCGGGTCAGAAAGTCCGCATTAAAGTGGATACATATCCTGGATACATCTACGATGGCCGGGTGGACAGCATTATGTCCGGTACGGGCTCTGTCCTCTCCATGTTCCCACCGGAGAATGCGACGGGCAGCTTTGTCAAAGTTGTACAACGCATTCCGGTAAAAATCGTTTTAAGCAATAAGACCGATTCAAAGCATCAATTACGGGCTGGAATGTCAGTCGTTCCGACCATCATCATTGAGTAAGCCGGTATCATAAAGGAGAATGTTGTGATTAAATGGCTTATTACCCTGTCGGTCATGCTTCCTGCTTTTATCGAGGTCATGGACACATCAGTCGTCAATGTCACCCTTGATCATATCCGTGGAACCATGTCGGCAGGGGTCGATGAGTCTACATGGGCTATCACTTCATATATAATATCAAACGCCATAATTATGCCAATGAGTGACTGGCTGAGTCGCTTGTTTGGCCGCAAACGGTATCTGATTTTTTCCGTCGCACTTTTCACTACGAGCTCCGTATTGTGTGGACTGTCCTGGAACATGAACTCGTTAATAATCTTTCGTGTCTTACAGGGAGTGGGAGGAGGAGCATTGGTTCCGTTGTCTCAGGCTATCCTCTTTGAAACATTCTCTGAAGAGGAAAGAGGCAAGGCCATGGCGATATTTGGTGTTGGGACAACTCTTGCCCCAGCTTTAGGATTGCCGATCGGCGGATGGATTGCGGATAATTGGACATGGCGCTGGATATTTTACATTAACCTGCCCATAGGCATTATTTCCATTCTCTTGATCCTTGCATATATAAAAGATCCACACTATATGAAAATTGCAAAACAGAAAATAGACATGCTGGGAATATCTCTCTTGGTAATTGGTCTGGCTGCTCTGCAGATTGTCCTTGACAAGGGACAGCGAGAAGATTGGTTCTCGTCTGATTTTATACTCATTTTGAGCTTTATATGTGTTGTGTCGCTGGTTCTTCTGGTTATTCGGGAACTATCTATCAACAATCCCATCATTGACTTGAGGGTCTTTAAAAACATCTCTTTCAGTTCAGGTACAATTGTTACCTTCATAACTTTTTTTTCGATGATGTCTTTGTTTGTACTCACGCCAGTGTATGTCCAGAATCTTTTAGGGTATACCGCTACTCTTGCAGGAATGGTTATGATGCCGCAAGGCTTATGCATGATGCTATCTCTGGGTATGGCTGGAATGTTGTGTTCAAAGATTAATCCAAAGGCAATTCTTGTCATGGGAATGTTTGTTTTCGCCTATTCAGCAAGCTTAATGGCTAGATTCAATATGGCAACCGATTTTCAGACCGTAGTGCTAGCTATGTGCTCTCTGGGCATCAGTGTGGGGCTTATTTTTGTACCCGTGTCAATACTCTGTTATACAGGCATTAGCAAGGAGAAGATGGGCAATGCTACTGGCCTGTGGAACCTTTTGAGAAATATCGGGGGGAGTATAGGAATCGCTGTCGTCATGACATTCATTTCCCGCGGTGCACAGATTCATCAACAGTACCTCGTGGATCATATGACACTACTGGATAAGGGATATCGTCTGACGCTGGAGCGGGTGACACCATTGCTTGACTTGAAGGGCTATACAGGAAATGCTGAAGGCACCATTTATGCGGAACTCATTCGGCAGGCTACGATGCTTTCGTTCGTTGACGCATACTACCTATTAATGATAATGATGCTTGCTATAATTCCCTTGGTCTTCTTTATGAAAACAGGAAATGGACAGAAGTCGTCTATCCATTGATCAAGTCGCAGTGTGACAGCCCGTTGCCCTGCCCTTTCTTTCGATCAGTAATCCTCAAATCGTCAGCCTTGACAAAAATATGCCAATAGGAGGAAATATGTTAAGGAAATTACTTGTTTTCTTATTCTGCGTATCTATTTTTACGGGAACAGGTTTGGGGTTTGGAATAGACGCGGATTCGCTGATTAATAAACTGCCAAGAGAATATACCGGAACTTATCAATGGGAAACTCTAATGACCCGTGGAATGTTTCAGTCTCATTTACAGAGGTAAAAATATGAACTGACAAAAAAATTGTGTTGAATGGCAAAGAATATTTTATTAATATATAAGGACAAAAATAAAACATTTGAATCGAATATTCGCGCCATTATTGATCCCAAAACATTGGCTTTTGAAATGGAAGAAATCTATACCGAACAGAAGGATGGTTTTCAGGTCATGATTTACAGGGAATATATTCCATCGGATTTAAAAGATATCGATGCGGATTGGGTTAGTGCCCAGAGTAAAAAAAGTTACTGTTGTATTGAAGGCTAAAACCATTTAGCGCGTGACACGCTCCGCAACAAAGTATGCAGAAAGATACAAAGCCGATGTTTTCTTTAAAAGGAGAATAAGATGAAAACCACGGAACTTGGAGTCAAGGAACTAAGAGCCAGCGAAAAAAGAGTGAAACTCACCAATCAGGAAATTATCAAATTCGCTTATATCACAAAAGAAATAATCAGATATGCGTGGGAAGAAAAACTGTCTAATGCTCAGGCAAATTGTTACGTAGAATGCTTTTATAAAATTCAAGAATTAATAGAGATAGTCGATAAAAAATACCGGGACAGGCATAATGAACTTTGCGAATTTTTTCGCGAAGGAAAAAGGCTGACAACCCACGGTGACCGGCTGCGTTGGGAAGTTTATGAATGCGGAAAAGATTAAACAGAAATTGGAAATTTCCATCTGCTGTCCGCTGAATGTTTAACTCAAAACTTTTCACATGTTTGCTTTTAAAATCATGGACATGGAATAGTATATTTATGATCGTTGGGTTGCGACCCGGGAGATGAAAATGAGCAAATTAATAGAGAATCATGAAGAATTCGATAAAATGTTGCAGGATAATAATAAAGTATTAGTGCTCTTCTATGCCTCATGGTGTCCCTTCTCGCAAAGATTTTTGCCGGTATTTGAAAAAACGGCCAATAACAAGAATTATAAGTGCTGTCGTGTGCTGGCTGACGAAATGGAAGAATGTGAAGATAAATATTCCATAGATGTTTTCCCAACCGTAATTTATTTCGAAAACGGGATTATCGTAAAACGATTGGATGGATTACATGGGTACGGGATAGATAAGAACCAGTTTGTGAAAATGGCGGATTCGTGCGGGACAACGACAGGTAAAAAGTGAAATCCCTAAAAAATATGGTGAATCGTTAAACAAGTAATCCCAAAAAATGAAAATGATATTATGTAGTTATAATTACTTGTCTTTATTCAGTCTTCCGGTGACTTTTTTTATTTGCGAATTTGACACTCACCTTGACATTAATAATCAGCATCATTAAATTAAAGATGAAGGGTGTTGCAATGCCCGAATGATGTGCATGAAAGTTTAACCATTTCGATGGGAGGTAAACATAAAAAGCATTTTCGAGAATTTGGGTATCAGGAACTGTCTGGATAGCAGTTCTAAACAAGCTGACTTCAGCTTATGGATAAAGAAGCATTGCAACTCTCTTCCAGAGGTAAACTTGAGAAGTCGAGATACTGCTGTGTACGATGGGAGTCTATTCTACTGGACGTTAACATCAATGAAATTACAGGGTCTTGGTGGTGACTATCACCCAAAATAGACCAACTGTTAAATAAAGGACTCCAGTTAAAAGACAAAACGGCACAAGCGGTTCTCGCCCGACCCCTCGCCATAAGTAATGCTTCGCGGGGGGTCTCTTTTTTTATCAGCCATAGAACAAATTTAATTTAACAATAATTTGTATACAGCTAATTTAACTGTTACTGAAAGTTATGTATCTGAACACGCTTCCATATAATCAGCTAATCTCTTGATTTTGCCTGACAACGTTATTAATGTCCGCCTCCGCTTCCACCAGGTCCACCGCCGTCAGGGACACCGGGACCTTTTTGATCCAGGCCGTTAGGGTAATCAACTTTGTTTTGTTCTTGATGTTCTTTCCCTGGGTCTCCTTTATCCCGCCAGGGCCAACATCCTCCAATAGATACAAGCACTAGAATCAAAACCGTTAGTAATATAATTGTTCTCTTCATAGTTTTCTCCTTTGATAAGAACGTTATATGATGTTAGCTGATTTCACTTTGCTTCCCAATATGTTTAAGTATACATATAATATTCGGATAAATCCATCGATTATCTCCACAACAAACTGCGGAGAACCTTCTATTCATTAAGAATAATATCATTCAGTATGCTTCCGATTATCCCGAAGCACGCTAAGATATTTGTGTACACTGCTGAATTCGACCTTTCAATTACAAATCAAAAAAACCTTTTAATTAAAAAACAGTTGTGATAATTTATTCCATATCTGAAAATAATGTCCGCCCTAATTTGCAAATTGGAAAAGGAGATCCTCATATGAAAATTCGCTATGGTTTATTACTACTCATTTTGGCAGCATTATTAATAACAGCCGGTTACGCACATAGTAATACTATAGAAGATTCCGATGCTGTTAAGTGGTCTGAAAAAAGACATCGGGCTTTTATTGAGAAAAGCTGGAATGTTGCAATCTTTGCATTTGATAAAGCAACCTTGTTAAACCCGAATTATACCGAGGCTTATTTTAATCGTGGGCTTGCCTATAGTAATCTTGGCAACTATAATCAGGCTATTGCTGATTACAACAAAGCCATTACGTTAAACCCAAAAAAGTCAGGGGTTTATTGTAGTCGTGGAAATGCCTATTCTAATCTTGGCAACTATAGTCATGCTATTGCTTATTACAACAAAGCCATTACGTTAAACCCAAAAAAGTCAGGGGTTTATTGTAGTCGTGGAAATGCCTATTCTAATCTTGGCAACTATAGTCATGCTATTGCTTATTACAACAAAGCCATTGACTTAGACCCGAAGGATGCCGATCCCTACAACAACAGGGCTATTACTTATCTACGGCATGGCGATAATATCTCCGGCTGCCGCGACGCGCAAAAAGCGTGTGATTTGGGAAATTGTAATGGATTGGACGCTGCTAAAGCACAGGGGTTCTGTCACTGATTTTTTTAACACTGCTCTTTTTTAAACCGTAATACACTATCTGCAACCGGCAATCAGGGTTGAAACCCGGCATTTTGCGGTTAGGATTTTCTTGACATACAAGCGCTGCTGCCATAAACTCATATCCAGATATATTAGGTTCTTATCAAAATTTTTCCTATGAAGATTAAATCCGATTGAAAGTTCTTTTCGATCGGAAATAGACCAGGAGGGTTCTATGAGCGATTCCGACAAAAGAAATTATATCCGGTATCCTGCCGAGCAAGACGAGCTTGTCAATATTTATTATCTTGATGAGAGTAATAAGAAGACGGGACAGCGCATGGGTCTGGGTCAGAATGAAAGTTTCAAGGGATTCTGTGTCGTTTTTGTGGGCGAAGTAAATTTCAAACAAGGGCAGGAAGTTTTTTGCGAATCCGCCTCTCTTCCAAAAATGAAAGCCAAAGTGGCCTGGATCAAAAGGCTGGAAGACCAGATCACTAAGGCAGGATTTTCAATGATCGACTAATTTGTACTGACCTATCCGAATTCGGCCAATTCGGCAAACAAGCGTATTCCCTATAACGAACTGCGGAATAAGCGAGCGAATATTAAATGGTATCATTCCTTAAAATAGTATCTCATACTGCATACATTGAGCATATTTATTTTCAAATAATCCCATCGTCTAACGCGCAGGTTTACGGAATTTAACTTCGTTACTTGTTCTTTATAAATAACAGATTATTTACTAAAGGAAATATATATTTTGCTGTTTTGTTGTTTTTCTATTCCTTCCAGTCCATGCGATATTTCAACTGGAAATGAATAAGTGATATATGTATAATACACATTATACGAAATGACAGGGTTTTGACATAACATGTGGCACAAATTTCGGAAGCTGGTCATTTAGGTTGCGTTTCCTTAATATAATAAATTCAAAAGGATGATTTTAAGATGAAGCGTTTATTGTTGTTTGTTCTTGTCTTGGTTTTTACGTTTAACATCACCATTGCAGCGGCTCAGAATACCCTTACAGCGCCCGCAGAGGCGCCGGCAAAAGCTTCGACGAAGGCATCTCAGACCGTAAAAATTAAAAAATCTGTTAAAAAGACTCATGTGGCAAAAGTCAAGAAACATAAAATACATCACAAAACACATAAGACGGAAACAAAAGAAACCCTTGCAGCGCAACCAGAGGCTTTGGCAGAGGATCCTGCATTTACTAAAGCGGCCGCAGATATGCCTGGTGCGCAAAATCAATGTTCCGAAACCAGAGTTATTGCGGCAGTGAAGGAATCTTCTGCTTTAAAAAGCTGGCAAAACATTTATGATTCTTACAGGAAATATCAGCAATGCGATGATGGTGCAATTGCTGAAGGTTATTCTGATTTAATTACGGGTTTAATGGCAAACAACTGGGATACATTAAAAGATTTAAAGATGTTTACTGAAACTGATAAAAAGTTTTTAAAATTCGTATTGCGACACATTGATGCATCTGTTGATCCTGAAGATGTTAAAAAAGTTTCTGACAATGCCAGTCAACATTGTGCCGCGGATTTTAGCGAATTGTGTTCATTAATAAAAGAACGGGCGGAAGAAATCCTGAAAGAATTAAATAACTGATTTCTGTTTTATAATTTTCAATCCTTAATCTTCGATCTTATTGTTTCCACTACACAAGCATAGAAGACTGCCGTGGCCGTCTTTTATGTTGACAATGGTGTTGAAATCTATAGAATAACGCCGAAAAAAGTAATCTTCTATGAAATAATTAAGAAGTATTATCCTGAAAAAATAAAAGTGATTGCTATCCGTTGGAAGAGAATTACATCTAATAACAAGATGAGCTTATCCATGCTTACTATAATCATTTTAAACCTTAATCCGCGCTCGATCATGCGCTGATCAAGGTAAATCACAAATTTGTTTTCGAAAGGCGAAAAAGATGAAAAAGAGAAAAACACAATGCCCCGGCAGATTAAAATATCTTGCCGGCAAAAGGATTCTTCCTGAACCCATCTCATCAAAAACGGATATCGTGCAATTAATTGACAATATGGATGCTTACAATGGCGGCAGATTAAGAGCTGCCTGTCATTTGCTGAAAGACAAATATTCCGCAAGTGATGTCACCGTGGGTATGAGCCTGGCCGGGGCTCTAACCCCGGCAGGTCTGGGCCCTTCGGCTGTCATCCCCCTGATGAATCACGGTTTTGTGGACTGGCTGACCGCGACCGGCGCAAACATGTATCACGATCTGCATTTTGCCTTCAACCTGCCGATGCATCGGGGCTCCCATCTTGTCGATGATGTTGATTTGCGGGATAAGGGAGTGACCAGGATCTACGATATCCTGTTCGATTATGAAGATGTTCTGATGGAAACGGATCGCCGGTTTAGAAAAATACTTCTTTTGCCGGAGTTTCAGAAAGAAATGGGAACCCGTGAATTCTATTACCACCTGGGAAAGATAATGAATGAATATGAGCAGAAAAATAAGCTGGGTGAAGTAAGTATTCTTGCGGCCGCCTACAGAAACGGTATCCCTGTTTTCACATCTTCTCCCGGTGATTCCACCATCGGCATGAATATCGCCGGTATGGAGCTTTTAGCCCAAAGCGCCGGATTGCAGGACAAATTCAAACTGAAAATCAATCCCAGTATTGATGTCAATGATTCTACAGCCATCATCTTGAATGCCAAGGAATATGAAAAGGGGAAGACGGGCGTTATCCTTATTGGCGGCGGCAGTCCGAAAAACTTCATGCTCCAGACAGAACCGCAGATTCAGGAAGTTCTCATGATCCCGGAAGCCGGACAGGATTATGACATCAATATCACCGACGCCAGACCGGATACGGGAGGATTATCGGGGGCTCCGCCCAGCGAAGCTGCAAGCTGGGGCAAGATCGATCCGACAAAGCTTGATGAAACCGTTACGGCCTATCTCGATGTAACGGTGGCCCTGCCATTGATGGTCGCCTATGTCATGCATACGACAAAGCCCAAAAAACAAAAAAGGCTGTATCATCGGGGGGCGGAATTGCAGGAGAAACTGGTTGCCTCCTACCTTAAAAACAATAAAGAAGTGGATCAGCTGAAAAGCCTGATGAAAAAACTTCAGAGATAAGAAATAAAAAGATGAGAATAAAAAAACAGATTGCCGAACTTATTAAACAGCATGGGACTCCCCTGTTTATTCTGGATCATAAAAAGCTGAGGCGCAATTACCGAACCTTCAAGAAAAATCTGCCAAGGGTTCAATGCTATTACGCGGTAAAGGCCAATACTCATCCGGAAATTATCAAGACCCTCTTTCTGGAAGGATCCAGTTTTGATGTCGCTTCCTATAATGAATTCATGCAGATCTATGAATACATCAAACATTTCGAAGAAAAAGATAAGGAATTTTTCATCTGGGATAAGATTATTTTTTCCAATACCATCAAAGACAAAATAACGCTGAGCAAGATAAAAAGATACCGGCCCCTTGTCACCTTCGACAATAGCGATGAATTGAAGAAAATTAAGGCCTGCTGTAATACAGCCGGCTTGATTCTAAGATTGAAAGTGCCGGATTCAGGTTCGCAAGTTGAAATGAGTTCGAAATTTGGAGCGGAGCCGGGAGACGCCGAGAAACTTATATGTCAGGCACACGATGCCGGTCTCATGGTTGAAGGGTTGAGTTTTCATGTGGGAAGCCAGTGCACAAATTTTGACAATTATACGGCAGCGCTTGCCATCACATCCGAAATATTCAATAATGCCAATGGAAAAGGATATGGTTTGAAGATCATCGACATCGGCGGAGGTTTTCCCGTGCCCTATGATACTCAGGTTCCCGAATTTGAAAAGCTGGCGAGCCTCATTGATTCCGAATGTCAAAGACTCTTTCCTCCGGATGTCGAGATTATAGCGGAACCCGGAAGATTCATCGCGGCAACCGCGGCAACGCTGATCACCGAAATCATCGGCAAATCCAGAAGAGACGGAAAGATTTTCTATTATATCAATGATGGCGTTTATCATACCTTTTCCGGTGTGATCTTCGATCATTGGCTTCCCAATTTCACCGCATTCAAGAATGGCGAAAAAGAAGTGTGTGCCGTCGTTGGACAAACCTGCGACAGTTTTGATAAGATATCCCAATCCATTTCGCTTCCGGGAAATCTGGAAATCGGAGATTATCTGTTTACTGAAAATATCGGCGCATACAGCATTGCCTCTTCGACAAAATTTAATGGTTTCGATGGCGCAAAAATAATACATGCAAATCTGAATCGTTGAATTCGGCAGCGAAAAAACCTTCGCTTGCTGCGGGATAAGCGAGCGAAAACAGATCATAGAAAATACCGCATAGAAAGAGCAATAAGAAATTCGTTATTCCGGATTAAGGATCAGCCGGGACATATCATTTCAAACGGTTAATCATGCTGGCGACATATCCCGCTCCAAAGCCGTTATCGATATTAACGACACAGACACCGCTGGCACAACTGTTGAGCATTGTCAAAAGAGCCGCGATACCGCCAAAACTGGCGCCGTATCCCACACTGGTCGGCACGGCAATGACCGGTTTATCCACCAGGCCGCCAACAATGCTGGGAAGAGCGCCTTCCATTCCGGCAACAACAATAATCACCCGCGCCCCTCTGATCTTGTCTATATTGTGGAACAGGCGATGAATGCCCGCCACACCGACATCCACTATTCTTTCGACACGGTTTCCGAAAAATTCCGCCGTGACGGCTGCCTCCTGGGCTACCGGAATATCCGATGTTCCGGCTGTGACGACGGCGATGTAACTTTCCGGCACCTCCGTCTCCTTTTTTTTGATTGTGATGATTTTTGCCATTGAATGATAAACGGCGTCGGGACAGACCTCTCGAACCGCATGAAACACATTTTCCTCTGCCCGCGTCGCGAGGATATTAGAGTTCCTCTCCGACATGGCCAAAGCCACCGTTTTTATCTGATCAAGGGTTTTACCGGGACAGTATATCACCTCAGGGTAACCCACGCGCATCTCACGATGGGTGTCAAGCTTGACGCATCCTAAATCCGCGTAATAATAATCTTTGAGAAAAGCTGTACCTTCCTCTATGGTGATTTGCCCGTCTCTTACTCTTTCCAGAATTTTTTGCAATTGATCTGTATTCATATCACGAACCTTTAATTGTTTTTTTCCGATAGTTCAAGATTCATGCTGCCCATCCGGTAGCCCTCAAGATCCATGGTTACGAAAAGATATCCTATCTCTTTGAGGGCGCCTGATATTTCATCCAGAACATTTTCGGAGAAGAATCTGTTTCTGTCCCGAGGCAGAACTTCAATCCGCGCCAGATTGCCATAACTGCGTACCCTGGCAAATTCAAAACCCCTGCGGGTTAAATACCGTTCGGCCCCTTCGATCATTCCTAATTCATGAAGCGTAATTTCGTGTCCATAAGGCATTCTGGACAATAAACATGCCCCGGGCTGCTTATTCCAATCGCCGAGACCACTCTTCTTTGCCTCGTTCCGTATGTCTTTTTTAGTCCATCGCTGATTCAGGAAGGGACTTACAATATCCAGTTCTTTTAAAGCCCTGATCCCCGGCCGGTAATCATGAAGGTCGTCGGCATTCGTCCCGTCCATGATACATTGCATTCCCTCTTTCTTTGCGTATTCTTTTAAAACGGAAAACAGGTAACGTTTGCAAAGATAGCACCGGTCTTCGGGGTTGAGCTTGATATCATCTATTAACGGCAATTCGAGCAGCTTATGCTTAACTCCTGTTTTTCCGGCCATCCGGACCGCGTCCATGATTTCCCGCATCGATATGTAGGGTGTGGAAACCGTAACAGCCATCACTCCTTCCCCCAGAGCAACGCGTGCAACCGAAAGCAGGAAAAAACTATCCGTTCCGCCCGATAAGGCAACAATGCCGGATTGCAGCGAGGCCAGATAGTCAAGCAGCTTCTTGTACTTTTCATTGGGGTCCATCAGTCGTCCTATTTCAGGCTTATTCAGACTTATTCAGGCTGTCGTAAATATCTCTGATACTGACTCCTTTTTCACCGGCCAGCTTCCGGCAGTCTTCATATTCCGGCTTGGATTTGATTTTCTTTCCCCGGAAATAGGCGTTCTTTACGGAGACCTCGCCGTATTTCGTGAACTGTTTTGAAAAATCCCTGCGCAGCATTTTTTTACTGACCTTGGCGACACGCAAACCGAATGTTGTCGTTTGCCGCCAGAGAATTTCCTCGATATCTTTAATCTGCGTCTCGCTGCAGAGGATGCTTATCTTTACAGCCGGACGCGATTTCTTCATGATAATGGGGACAAGATAAGCGTCGTATGCTCCTTTTTCGAACAGGGCATCAAGGACACAACTGTAAAGCTCCGGATTCATATCGTCGATATTGCATTCCACCAGACAGGCTTCCTTTACCTCAACGTCTTCATCAAAGGCGGGATTATCCATTTCACCAATATAAACCCTCAGGACATTCGGTACCTCCGTATCCCTCTGTCCGATGCCGTAGCCGATTTTCCCGGTGATAATATTTATGTCCTCCGTAAAGTTGTCCACCGTTGCCGCAAGGATGGCCGCCCCCGTCGGTGTTGTTGTTTCAAAGGGAACCAGTCCCGATTTTACCGGGATGCCTTTTAATATCTCTGCCGTAGCCGGTGCGGGAACGGGCATAATACCGTGGGCGCATTTTACAAAACCTCCCCCAACCTGCACAGGAGAAGACATAATCCGGTCTACCTTAAAATAATCAAAACAAATGGTGGCGCCAATGATATCCACGATGGAATCGATAGCTCCAACTTCGTGGAAGCGGACATCTTCTATGGCATGATTGTGGACGTGCGCCTCTGCCCGGGCAAGCTTTTCAAAGATTTTCAGGCTTATCATTTTGACATTTTCAGACAGAGAACTGTTTTGAATCAATTTGGAAATGTCATGAAACGTCCGATGCTGATGTGAGGGATGGTCCGGCGGGATTGCGACTTCGATCCGGGTGCCCGCGATTCCCTTACGTTTGTCCGATTGCATTAATATATCATAGGAACCTATATCAACTTTCTTGAGTTCGCCCCTAAGATATTCAAGGGGAACTCCAAGGTCGGCCATGGCGCCCAGATTCATATCTCCGCTGATGCCTGAAAAACAGTCATAATATAATATTTTCATGTTCTTGCCCTTTCCCGAATGGCAAAATCTTAACGAATTGATCTATTTAACAGTATGTATCATATTTAAAGTCAGATTTCTGCCTTTTTTATTTTCCTGCGGCAGGAATTTTTATTGACGGGTAAGCATTCTTTTCATATAATTTAACCAGTAATGCTAAATAGCTTTCTTTGGGGTTACCAATATTTGTTGGATTTTAGCAAATCAATAGATAGGCCACTATTTATTTTGTGTCATAATCTTTCGGGCTGCTGCTGATACTGTGCTGCCAACGGTTCAATTATAATCGGGACTATCTGTTTTCACAATCATTTTATGCTTATACAAAAGAAAGGAGCGTAGAAATGAAGAGAAGAGATTTTTTAAAGTCTGGTGTGATAGTAACAGCGTCAACTCTGATAGGGACGAGCGCTTTTGCCCAAATTCTGGAAAAAACAGTAGCGGAGCCCTTCATCTTTCCCACGCCTGTTTTCAGAGTGCTTGGCCGGACAGGCCTGAAGATTACAATTGTAAGTTTTGGGGCGATGTTAACGCCGGAACCGGAAGTTTTGGAAATCGCTTTTGATCACGGTGTCAACTATGTCGACACGGCACGCAAATATATGGGCGGAAAGAATGAGGAAATCGTGGGTAAGGCCTTAAAAGGAAGGCGCGATCGCGTGTATGTCGCAACAAAAATTCATCCCGATTCCATAACAAAAGAGGCTATTTTCAAGGATGTGGAAACAAGCCTGAAATCCCTCGAAACGGATTATATAGATGTTATCCAACTGCACAATCTTACCGATGACGTCAGGATTTTTTCTCCTGAAATCAGGGAAGCGCTGGTAAAATTAAAACAGCAGGGAAAGGTGCGCTTCTTCGGGGTGACCACGCATACAAACCAGGTGCAGGTGCTTAACGCTCTGGTGGAAGATAAAGACAAATTTTTTGATACGGCCCTGGTGGCTTATAATTTCAAGAGCGGCAACGATTTAAAGGAAGCTATCGCGAAGGCTGCCCTGAACAAAGTCGGTATTATCGCGATGAAAACCCAGGCCGGTGGTTATCAAACGGATCAGCTCGGCCCGATCAGTCCTCACCGGGCAGCCCTCAAATGGGCGCTTCAGGATACGAATGTCACGGCAGCAATTCCCGGCATGAGAAATCTGGCCCAACTCAGAGAAGACATAGGGGTAATGGGTCTGAAATTAAGTTACTTCGACGAACTTATCCTTAAACGTTATGGCGAGGCCGTAAAACCCTATTACTGCCATTTTTGCGGAAAGTGCGAACCTGAATGCCCCAAGGGTGTACAGATCAGCACGATCAACCGGTGCGTCATGTACGGGGAAGCTTACAAAAACATGGAACTTTCCCGGTCTACTTACCGCGAAATTCCTGCCCGTGTCTCAGCCTCCGCGTGTCTTACCTGTCAGACTTGTGCGGCAAAGTGTGTCAACGGCCTTGATATTCCGGCAAAGATGGCGCGAGCCAGAAAATTATTGGCATAAAAGAAATATGCACGATCATTCTAATATCAGGCCTTCTTTGGCCGGTTATCCTTTCCGATTTCGTCAGCGGCTTTCGAAACGATCAAGCGCCATCACGGCAATGACGGCATTTGTCTTGACCCTGTTGATCATAATGATGTCTGATCCGGCCTTGGCTTCTGACCCCGCGATCAAAGATGTTTTTTCCGGACAAAGCTTTTCCAAAGAGTGGGCCATCGGGGGAGCGGTCGAATTTTACGACAGGGACACTCTGTTTAATCATATTGATGGAGAAGCCGAGCTATACTTACCCTATGGGTTTGACGTTCTGGCTTCGGCAAATTATATCAGTAAGAAGAATCCGGATTTATCCATTGTTGCCGATGTCTATAGAATGGCCTCGTTGCTTGATGCTTTTGGAATTTACTCCAACTACCGTAAGACAAGTAATATGTGGGTCGCCATCGGCACCGAAGGATTTGTGTCGCCTTCCCAATTGATGTTCTATCAGGACAGATATTTTATAAGGCTGCAAGTCTCCGGAGAAACAAGTCTCCCGGAGGATATATTACTGGCATGCGCCCGAGCTATCTCCAAAAACCTTCCGGCGGGGACAGGTCAGCCCAAAGAGTTGGATATTCTGAATATTCCGGCGCTTGTGCCGAAGAGCGAACGGTATCTTACTCAAAGCCTGCTCGGATATGCCTTCTTTCGCAAAGGCATGATAGCCGATGCCGTGGCGCAGGATGAAAAGATGCAGATATTTGCTGTGCACGAGGATACACAGGCTGATGCACGCAAGACTTTCGATCAATACTATGTTTATCTAAAGTCTGAAACCAAGAGCATTCAATTGACCGGAAATGCGGATCAGCGGCTGCTGGTTGCGGTTGATCCTTTATACGGCGGCGTGCTGGCCCGGCAGTCGGGACGCTACATCATCGGTGCGGTCAGGGTCAAAAATAATTCTCTGGCCGGACAGTTTATCGAACAGATGCATAAACGAATCGGTTCCGACGCGGGCACTTGACATAAGCGTCTTTGATTTTATGAAATGAACATTATTTTAAAATTTATTTCGGGTGTACTATGAATCGCAGGGATTTTCTTAAAACTACTTTTATTGCCGGTACAGCTTTTACCCTACCGGGAACTTCAAGTTTATTTATCAAAACACTGGAAGCCGCGGAAAAATCAGACATCGTTGCGGCTCACGGACTTTCACCTGCCGTAATAACAAAAGCCGCCATTGATGGTTTAGGCGGAATCAAATCTTTCATCTCCAGGGGAGATATTGTTGTCGTTAAACCGAATATCGGGTGGGACAGATTACCGGCATATGCGGCAACAACCAATCCGGAAGTAGTCTCGGCAGTGGTCACTTTGTGTTACGAAGCAGGGGCAAAACAGGTTAAGGTTTTCGACCACAGTGTTGTCGATCCGCGGCGCTGCTATAAACAAAGCGGCATTTCGGATGCAGCCGCTGCCGTAGGCGGAATTGTCAGCTATATAGATGATAGAAAATTCCGTGAAGTAAAATTAGCCGGTGTTGCCTTGAAATCATGGCCTCTTTATACCGAAGCCATCGAGGCGGACAAGTTTATTAATATTCCTATCGCCAAAACACACGGCCTTTCCACTCTCACTCTGGGAATGAAAAACCTGATGGGAATTATGGGCAGCTCACGAGGAAGGATACACCAGAGCATCAACGGCTCTCTGGTGGATCTGGCCATGGCCGTCAAGCCCGCGCTGATTATTCTTGACGCGGTGCGCATACTGACTGCAAACGGACCGCAGGGAGGCGACCTTGCCGATGTCAGACAGCTCAATACAGTCATCGCGGGAAGGGATCAGGTGGCCGTCGACGCTTTCGGCGCAACACTCTTCGGTTTGAAAGGAACAGACCTCGGCTATGTCGTTGCAGGACACAAAGCCGGACTTGGCACCATGGACATTGCTAAACTAAAAATCAAAAAAATAAATGTTTGATAATTTTTTTATGAAGCGCTGATTCTCCCATCCTGTAAGGTTGCAGCCGAAAAATGCAGCCAAACGTATCTATCAGCCTGTAGAGGTTTTATATGATCAAAAAAATCCGCATAGTAACACAGGGGCTTTTTTTGCTGACATTTTTGTGGCTCTTTCTGCAGACGGAATCAAAGGGAGCCGATGAACTCGGCTATCCTGTTAAAATATTTCTGGATGCCGATCCGCTGATTTTCATCACCACTATCCTTTCTGGCTACGCATGGTATAATACTTTTTTCCTGGCCATTTTGGTGATCGCTGTTACTATGATCATGGGCAGGGTTTTCTGCGGCTGGGTATGCCCGCTGGGAACGCTCAATAACATGGTTGGCGCTCTTGAAAAGAGGCGTCCTGCAAAAGTTCCCCGAAACTGGCACTGGTTGAAATACTGCCTTCTGATCTTTTTGATTACCATGTCCGTCTTTTCCCTGCAATTCACTGGAATATTCGATCCTATTTCACTTTTGATTCGTTCATTATCATTGTCAGTTTACCCGTCGATTAGTTATGCAACGCGGGCTGTATTTGATATGTTTTACAATTTAAACATTCCTGTTGTGGGCAGCATTTCCGAATCTATCTATACACTTTTTAAAAAACTCTGGCTCCCTTTCCAGCAGCCGTTTTTTCTTCAGAGCGTCTTTCTGGGATTATTATTCTTCATCATTCTGGGACTAAACCTTCTTGAAAAACGTTTCTGGTGCAAATATCTCTGCCCTCTGGGAGCTCTTCTGGGCCTGCTCTCCCGCTATTCCTTTTTAACGCGTCAGGTCAGCGAAGGCTGTAATTCATGCGGAGCCTGTACTTTTGACTGCCAGGGAAATGCTTCTCCCGATAAAAAAGAAAACTGGCATAATACGGAGTGCCTGGTTTGCATGAACTGTGATGATCTCTGCCCCCATAATGCCGTCCGGTTTGGATTCTTAAAAAAGACGCAATCCACTGCTTCCCCTGTTGCTTCCATTGACCTCGGCAAAAGAAGGGTTTTGGGGATAATATTGTCCGGCCTTGTTGCCGTTCCGCTGGTCAGGATTACAGGAATTAACAAACAGGCGGGCGCGTCCGAACCTAAACTAATCCGGCCGCCGGGTTCTCTCGATGAAAAACAATTTCTGACCCGCTGCGTAAAATGCGGCGAATGCATGAAGGTCTGCATTACCAATGGTCTCCAACCGACATTTCTGGAGGCAGGTATTGAGGGGATCTGGTCACCCGTCCTTATACCGCGCATTGGCTACTGTGAATATCGCTGCACGCTCTGTGGTCAGGTCTGCCCTACCGGCGCGATAAAAAAACTGGATTTGCAGGAAAAGGAAAAAATAAAAATAGGTCTGGCTATGATTGATAAAGGGAGATGCCTGCCCTATGCCCACTCTACGCCGTGTATTGTTTGTCAGGAGGTTTGTCCTACCCCGAAGAAAGCTATTTGGCTCGAAAAAGCAAAAGTGGCAAACAGAAACGGTAGCGAATTGAACTTGAATCAACCACACGTTGATCTGGAACTATGTATTGGCTGCGGGTTGTGTGAGTCAAAGTGCCCCATTCTCGGTCAACCGGCAATTTACGTAACCAGTATCGGGGAGACGCGATCCAGAGAAAATCAATTATTACTATAATATATTTTGTAATATATGATTAAGCGCTATTTGTATATGCATTATTAATTAAAAAAACGCCCGCTTTTAAGCGGGCGTTTTTTAATGCATGATTTTATTATATAAGCCTACATCTCCCGCGCGATTTCATAGGCATCCCAAATGGCGTACATAATGTTGTGCACGTTTCTCGAATCGCCGATATTATAAACGGGCACTTTAAGCGCATCTTTGACAGACTGGTACAGACTGTCGTTTGGTTTATAGCCGACCGCAATGATGACCGTATCAGCCGCAAGCGTGATTTCGCCCTCCGGCGCTATAACGGCAACATCCTTTTTACCTACCGCTTTAATCTTGCTGCTCTTGAAAATCCTAACTTTATGGAAAACCAGTTCATCTATCAACATATCGTAGTTCATGAAAGGCATGGCATGCGGCCCGCCGCAAATAGCACTCATCATTTCTACTATGGCGACTTCGCGGCCCTTCTGCGCCAGCCAAAGTCCCGTTTCGCAGCCGACGAGCCCGCCGCCAATGATGACGACTTTCTGCCCTACCCGCTTTTTACCGAGCAGCGCTTCGCTCGCGGTAATGATCTCCTTGTCTTTTCCGAAATCAATGGTGATGGGTTTGGAGCCTGTCGCGACCACGACAACATCCGCTCCTTTTTTTACTATTGCCGCCTTATCCATCGCCGTGTTTAATTTGACTTTCACGCCCAAAAGTTTCAACTGCCGCACATACCATGCCAGGAGTTTGCGGTCGTTTATCTTAAACGATGGAATTCCGCCCGCAATGAGGTGTCCCCCAAGCTTATCGGATTTTTCGCATAGCGTGACTTTATAGCCGCGTTCCGCCGAGACACGCGCCACTTCCATACCTGCGAGGCCGCCTCCGATGATGAGTATGTTTTTCATTGTCACGGCAGGTGATATGCCGTAGATATTTTCTCGTCCACATACCGGGTTGACCGCACAGCATACAGGACCTTCTCCGATGTGGCCCATACAGCCATCATGACAGGAAAGACAGGGACGGACTTCATCCAGGCGGCCTTGCCTTATTTTTTCCGGATAATATGGATCGCTCAAAAGCGGGCGTCCGTAACTTACAATATCGCAGGAATCGCCGATAGCTTCGCAAGCCATAACCGGGTCATCCATCCTGCCTGCCAGTATGATAGGCACCTTAACATGCTTTTTCAATATCCTGCCGAATTCGCGATACATGCCGCCCTCACCGAAATACATTGGCGGATGATTCCAATACCAGGAATCATATGTTCCCGCATCCACATTCAAGGCATCGTACCCGGCTGCAACCAGAAGCTTTGTGGCTTCAATACCCTCTTGTGTGTCTTTTCCGGCCTCGGTAAAAGACTCGCCCGGCAACGCCCCCTGCCGTAAACCCTTCATAAAACTCTTTAAACTATAGCGCAGTGATACGGGGAAATCCGCGCCGCAGGCGTCTTTTATGGCTTTTACAATTTCCGTGGAAATACGCAGGCGGTTCTCAAGGCTGCCGCCGTAGTCATCCGTCCTTTTGTTATAGAATGCGATCGCAAACTGGTCCAAAAGATAACCCTCGTGCACCGCATGAATCTCCACACCGTCAAAACCGGCCTTTTGGGCTATGGCTGCGGACATGGCCATTTTTTTGATCACGTTTTGGATCTCTTCAATCGTCATCGCCTTGTGTATGATGGAGGGATCCCATCTGTTTTCCTGTTCCGATGGCGCAATATGCTTATTCGTGAAACCGGGAATCGCGGCCCTGCCCAGGCCGGCCGCCAATTGCACGATGATCTTCGTCCCATAGGCGTGTACACGTTCGTTCATCTGCGTGGCTGCATGGATAAACGCGAAAGGATTTATCGTTGGACAGGGAATCACAGGCCTGGTCATATCCTCTATGCTTATATCCGCGCTGCAAATGCCCGTGATGATAAGACCTGTGCCGCCTTTGGCCCGCTCCACATAATAATCCTGGCCTCTCTGGGTAAATGCCCCTTCAGAATCGGCATATCCTATTGGGCCCATGGGCGCCATGGAGATCTTGTTCTTTAACCGGAGTTTTCCTATGTTCGTAGGTTCAAAAAGTTTTGCATACTTGTTTGCCATTGTCATTCTCCTTTCATACTTGTTTTAACGAAATTATTATTAAAAAACTTCTAAACGGGCCTCCACTGCTTCAGGCTCATGGAACAGGGTATTATTCCCGGCAATTTCGCCTCACGGCGCTTACATGTAAATCATCCATCTATTGGCGGAAAATAATGATTCACGGAATAACGGTTACACGGTTGATTAAATGGTTGACTCAAGACAAAAAACATTCTTTGGGGGACTATCTATCAGATAATATTGAAAGGATTACAAATGAAAAATATCCGGAAAATATTAATTTTATAGAGTCCCGCGGCTTTCTTGTTATTTTAAATCAATTAATAAGCGCATGTCAATAAATTAATAATTCGGAATTGTCTACTTGACAAGCCATAATTGAAGCTCTCCCAAGGCAAACCGCGGGGAGGCTTCGATTCTTAAGGAATATTATAATTATATAAACGCTTGCTTATTCTGTAGCACGCTACAGGAATGCGTTTGCTGTCTCAATTCTGCAAACGCTTGCGCACTGAAGCAGCACGCGAAGGGGAATGCTGGCTCGCGAATTTACTTTCCTGTAAATATATTTACTCAATAATATAACAATTATTTGACCTAAATCTAATTTGATCTGACAGTGAATGTTAAGACTATTGATAGCTTCCTGCTAGTGAGCATTTAGGATTTTTCATGGATATGCTTTCCTTCAATTTGTATTCCTTAATTGATTATACTCAATTTATTCAACAATGATAGGGATGCAACATTTCATCTGCTAATCCTCAAACTCTATCAGATCAAATTAAAAAATTATATTTTTCGTGGTTTTGTATTGAAAAATGAGATGAACTATTTATTAATAGTTTTTTCTTTTTTTCTTGACAAGGCGAAAGTCTTTCTGTAAAGGGACGTTCATTCCTCGTTAGCATGAGGCGTTTGCACAAACACAGGCTGCTGCCCGGAAATGTCGAAAGACGCCAATGGGTAGACCAGGTATTGTCGGATTAAGGCTTTACCCAAAGTAGCTGGTCATAAAGGACCTACGTTGTGCACTGCCGAAAATCAACGAGAGGGGATTCGAGGCATTCTGCATTTATCGGCCATGGTATCCCCATGGCCTTTTTTTGTGCCCAAATTATGAATCAAAAAGGTGGTGGTTTCGTTCATGGACGGCGATGGCAGTAGTATTAATCATGACGGATATTTTATAATTTACCCGCTCTTCCCGAGATAATCGGCTATAAGCTTCTTCATCTTTTTCCTTGCTTTGGCTGATTTTCTGAACTGTTGAGCGGAAAACAACCAGTAGCAGGGATTATCTAAGTCTTCAAAATTTTCCCTGTAAATTTGTCCAGTAGCACCAGACGAAAGGAAGTCTTTTCCTGGAATTGGCTACGTAAAAGGAGGTTTCTAATGTATTGGATCTCTAAGAGCATTCACCAATTGAATCGTTTCCGCAGGCAGCTCATTATTTTTCTGTCCGTGCTGGGACCAGGAATAATCGTGATGGTGGCTGATAATGATGCCGGAGGCATTTCCACCTATGCCGTCACCGGATCCAAATTCGGGTTTTCCCTGCTTTGGATGTTTATATTATTAGTATTTATGGCTTACTATGTCCAGGAAATGACAGTTCGTCTGGGCGCTGTTACCAAACGGGGACATGCAGAAGCCATCTTTGACGCTTTCGGTCCTTTCTGGGGCTGGTTTTCGCTTACAGACCTTGCGATTACGAATTGGTTAACACTTGTAACAGAGTATGTAGGAATGACCGCGGCAATGAGCCTTTTTGGTGTACCCGCATGGATCACTTTCCTTGCGGTAACGGCAATTCTCTTTGCAATCGTTGTCACCGGTAAATACTGGACCTTCGAAAAATTAACTTTGTTCTTCTGTTTGTTTAACCTTGTTTATATTCCGGCTGCTCTTTGGGCAATGGATATGCCATCTTCCCCCTCATGGAATGAAGCGTTCAAGGGATTTTATACTTTTAAAATGGGCGGCATGACCACTGATCTGATCTTCATTATTATGGCCAATATTGGAACAACCATCGCACCATGGATGCTATTTTTCCAGCAAAGCGCCGTAGTCGATAAAAAACTCGATATTCATGATATCAAGTTCGGCAAACTGGAGACCTTCATAGGATCTGTCTCCACCTGTGTTGTAGCCGTGTTTATCATCATTACGACAGCCGCAGTTTTCTTTTATCATAAACCTCCCATTGAAATAGAAGACGCCCGGCAAACGGCGGAAGCCATTGTTCCTTTCCTGTCGCATGGGCAAGGGGAAATGGCCCGTAGACTTTTTGCCATTGGCCTTTTCGATGCAGGGTTCCTGGGAGCGCTCTGTATTTCGCTGTCCACATCCTGGGCCGTAGGAGAGGTCTTCGGCTGGGCTCATACCCTGAACAAAAAAGTCAAAGACGCTCCCTGGTTTTATTTCGTTTATCTTTTCATGCTGTTGACTTCAGGCGCTGTAGTCCTGATCCCTGGAGCGCCATTAATCATGATCACCATGTTCGTGCAGGTCGTTGCCGTTACGCTGCTTCCCGCAGCACTGGTCTTCTTGATTTTACTCCTGAATGACGAACCGCTCATGGGCAAGCATGTCAATACAAGATGGGAAAATATTATGAACTGGTCGATTGTCATCGTTGTCGTTGTAATGTCGACACTACTGGGCGTCAGCACTCTTTTTCCTGAACTGTTTAAGTAAGGATGGAGGATCGCATAATGATAATAAAAGAGAATGGTGTGAAAGAATCCAAGCCGCAGAATGGCTATCAATTCTATTATCTGTCAGAGCTAATCAAACGGCCGATCTGCATAGACAGAGTCGAAAACAAGATTGGAAAATTAACCGATCTGGTGCTTTCTCTCTCGGAGCCCTACCCGGAAGCTGTCGGCATATATATAGAGCACGGCTGGGGAAAGCCGACTACCTTTATCCCATGGGAAAAGGTCATCTGCCTGAGAGAGGACGCCATTATCATCCGGCCTCCTGATAATTCAGCTTATCCGTCATTCGTCGATCAGGCTGGCTGGATTCTTCTGGATAAACATTTAATAGGACGGACCGTGGTGGATATGGACGATCGGCGTACCGAAGTTGTCAACGATATTCATCTATTAATGTCAAAGGAGCGGTTTTTCCTGGTGCATGTCGATATTTCTTTTGCTGGTCACCTGAAACGTTGGGGATTGGGCAAACTCAAATGGATAAAAGAAGATCTCATCTCCTGGAAATTTGTTCAGCCCTTGTCAGTTGAAGATGTGGTTGCAAAAGACAAGGTTTGTTTATCGGTAACAAAAAATCAGCTCACCAACCTTCCCGGTGAGGATCTGGCCGATATTTTGGAAGAACTTCCTGAGGAAGAACAGCAGGCGCTCCTCTTAGGACTTGATTCGGAAAAAGCCGCCGAGGCACTCGCAGAAGCGGAACCTCGCGCCCAGCGGCAGATAATCGCCAATATTCGACAGGAAAGAGCCCGGATGATCTTCAGCGAAATGTCGGTACCGCAGTTAGCAGCTCTTTTTTCTGTTCTTCCCTACGATGAGGTATCTCGGCTTATAAATTTATTGGATAAAGAACAGGCTGAACGGATCCGCTCCATTCTATCGGAGAGAGAAACGACTGCCAGTAAGTTGGCTTCCTCAGAGTTCCTGGCCGTGAAGAAAGAAGTCCGTGTCAGTGATGCCTTGAACAGGGTTCAGCATTCCGGCCTCGAATACCATAACATTTCTTATCTCTATGTTGTTGATGACGATGGTCATAAACTCTTGGGAATCGTCGATTTACGCGAGCTGATAATCTCTGATCAAAACAAAATGCTCGCTGAGATAATGATATCGCCCGTGGTTACGGCAGAACAAGATGATAATCCTGATGATTTGGCTGAGTTGTTTGCCAAATATCATTATCGGATGATTCCAGTGGTCGATAGTGCGGATAACATCCTGGGTGTCATTCTCTATAATGACGTCATGAAAAATATAGTAACACGCGCAAAGATATAAGGAGGAAACATGGCTCGCATCAAGATGACTAAAACGACCAGAATTGCCCTGTTATTTTTGAGAATCTACATGATATTACTTTTGGGGCTCGTTCTTGTGAAATTTATAAAGATTTTTTTATAAATCACTGAATTAACCATTTCCTTTTGTAAGTGATGAAAGAGACACATTCAGGAATTTACAAATGATCTGATCTGAACATATTGGAAAGAATTTCTATTACTGAGGTTTTATAATGAAAAGACAAAATTTTTATCAGATAATCCTGCTTGCGGCGATACTGAATGTGTTTGCCTGCCTAGCATATGCTGATGATTTCAAAATACCTGAGTGGATGCCTAAAGTGCTGGGAATGCAATACAATGAAATTTACCAGAACATGCCTGACTTTCACAGTCCCTACGAAGGGCCAAACAGTCTGACAACCGATAATAACAAGGGGCACGGATCGACACAGATTTATGGACTCTATCTCGGTTCCCAGATTACCTCATCGCTTCAGGTATACCTTGATATCGAAATGGCGCAAGGAAACGGGATCAGCAATGCTGTTGGTCTCGGAGCCTATACCAATGGTGATGTGATGCGGCAAGGCTCGGCGGACTTAGAAAATGGCCCTTATATTGCCCGCCTCTATGCTCGATACGTTTTTCCGTTATCCGAGAAAACGGAAAAAGTGGAAAGGGCTATGGATCAACTTCCAGATTTAGAATACTCAAACCGTATCGAGATAAAAGCAGGGAAACTTGCGGTCTCGGATGATTTCGATGTAAATCGTTATGCCAACAATACACGCACCCAGTTTCTCAACTTGGGATTTATCAATAATACCGCCTGGGATTATGCAGCAGACACCAGGGGCTACAGTAATGGCGCCCTTATTGCGTTGGTCGAGCCTCAATGGAAACTGGCTTTCGGATATTATCAGATGCCGACCACGGCCAATGGCAATGATTTAGACAGCAACATTATCGAAGCAGGCGGCTATAATCTGGAACTGACTGTAAAGCCAAAAGGGTTGGAAACGGTATTGCGCTTTCTTACATATTATAATCGCGGCCGGATGGGAAATTATAATGAAGCTGTTAGTTTGGGACAAATCACAGACACCACGCCGGATATCAGGATAAATGATAAGGAAGGGCGCACCAAGTATGGGTTCGGTATCAACCTGGAACAACCTTTAGCGGATGAGGGAGAGACTGGCCTTTTTGCCCGGATTGGATGGAATGATGGGAATAATGAATCCTTTGTCTATACAGAAGCGGATCAACATCTGAGTGCAGGACTGCAGGTAAGCGGAATTCACTGGGGACGGAAAGAAGACCATGTGGGAATTGCCTATTTGGCCGATGGATTATCGAGTCAACACCAGAATTATCTGGCAGCGGGCGGAAGTGGTTTTATGCTGGGTGATGGACGCTTAAATTATGGATGGGAGCAGGTATTTGAACTTTACTACCGTATCCAGCTTGGTTCTTATATTCAGATCAGTCCGGATTACCAGTTTATTCAGAATCCCGGGTACAACAATGATCGTGGTCCGGTTTCGGTATATTCCGTGCGTGTACGACTGAGTTTTTGATTTGATGCAGTATGGACCATAAAACCATTAAGGTTATGCATTTTTTCAAAGATCTATCCATGCCTCATATTTTAATTGACTAAAGAATCCCCTTTGTGTTACGAACACTAAAATAATAGCACGTTTTAATAGTCATATAACTGCTTTCTTTTTATTTTTTATGCGTATTGATTGTTGTAAAGATTTTGGAAAAACCTTACGATACAGTGCAGTATCTTTTTTTTTATTATGCAGTTTATCGTTTACACCGCAAATATATGCCGGAGATATCCAGACACTCGATGTTGTGGAGGTGACTGACTCTACCGAAAAACAGACCGGTACAGCAGATTCGGCAACCCAAGGAAGCATCACGGGCGAGGATATACAATCCCGGCCCTACTATCGGCCCGGAGAATTATTGGAAGTAACACCGGGGTTGATCGTCACCCAGCACAGCGGGGAAGGAAAGGCCAACCAATATTTTCTCCGAGGCGTTAATCTTGATCACGGAACAGACTTGCGGATTACAATTGACGGCATGGATGTCAACGAACGCACGAATGCGCACGGTCAGGGATATTCCGATCTGAATTTTATGATACCCGAACTCATCGACAACATACAATATCGAAAAGGGCCTTACTATGCGGAGTATGGTGATTTTTCATCTGTGGGCGCTATTGACATTCATTATGTGGATACGCTGAAGCAGGGAATTGCCAAGACAACCGTGGGATTTGATGGTTATGAGCGTGAACTTCTCGCCGACTTGGTAAAATTGGGAGGAGGCAATCTTCTGTGCGCTTTGGAATACCTTCATAACGATGGTCCGTGGGACAATACCGCGAATTTCCAAAAAGGGAACGCGGTATTGCGCTACACAACAGGTGAGTTTACCTTTACCGGAATGGCCTATGCAAGCCGGGGAGTGGCCACTAATCAGATTCCCGAACGCGCTGTAGATGAGAACTTAATCTCGCGTTGGGGCACGATTGACCCGAGCGATTACACATCCACCCAACGCTACAGCTTCTCCGGGGCATGGAAGCACGTAAGCGGTGATTCCGTTACCAAAGCCGATATGTATGTAATCGATAAAATGATGGTTTTATATTCAAACTTCACCTATTTTCTGGATGACCCCGTCCATGGGGATCAATTTGAGCAGTGGGATGATAGAATAACGACCGCACTCAACGTCAGCCATACCTGGATTGGCAACTGGGGCGGACATGATGTGGAAAATAAAGTCGGGATACAATTACAAAATGACAATATTCATAATGGTCTGAACCACACCGAAGATCGGCAACTCTTGACTGTTTGGAGGGATGACCGTGTAGGTGAATCCAGCGAAGCAATATATGTTCAAAACACTTTCCACTGGTTGGAAAAGTTTCGCACCGAAGCCGGTATCCGTGGTGATTTTTTGCAGATAAACGACGAAGCCAAGACCGCAAATTCAGGAAGCATATCTGATGCTATAGCGAGTCCCAAGTTAAACCTGATATTCGGTCCCTGGGCCAAAACAGAGTTCTATATCAACATGGGCGAAGGCTTTCACAGCAATGACGCCCGTAGTACTATCGACCACTCGGTTCCTTTGAGCGACCCATCGGCGGGACCGAATCAGCCGGTAGAGCCTCTGGTGCGCTCCATGGGATATGAGGTCGGCATGAGCACTTCCATCATTCCAGGTCTTCAGAGTTCATTGACATTTTTTCAGTTGCATTTCGACTCGGAACTTGAGTGGGACGGAGATAAAGGTGAAACGTCACCGGGACGTCCCAGCCTGCGGACGGGATTTGAATTTGCCAATTATTATACCCCAACCCCCTGGCTAACGATAGACTTGGATTATGCATATACCATAGCACGTTCTCAGGGCCCGGAAGTTCCTGTAGCATACGGAAATCTCACCGTGTACGGAAATTATATACCAGGCGCAGTTGAGGGCGTGGGTTCCCTGGGTGTAACGATACACGATCTTGGCCCATATTTCGGATCCCTGAGGTTGCGCTATCTTGGAGGGTACCCTCTGGTAGAGGATGACAGCCAACATGAAGGATCTTCAACCTTGTTGTCAGCAGAAATAGGGTACAAGTTTTCCAGGCAATTGACAATAGTGCTGGAAGGGTCTAACCTGCTCAATGCCAGAGCCGATGACATTGCGTATTATTATACCTCCAGGCTGCCCGGGGAGTCCCTTGCGGGTGTCAATGATATACACTTTAAACCGGTAGAGCCGATTAACGCTCGCCTAAGCCTTATCTATAATTTTTAAGCGGTGTGATGACCTGCCGTTTAAAGCAGAGTTGATATGAATGAACAGCGTTTAGCGATTACATTATCTTTAGCGATTCATGTTATTTTTCTGGTTTCGTTACTGACGATAACGACGAATGTAAATCCATATAAAGAAACCTTTTATGTCAACCTTACGCAAGGGGAAGCATTGCCTTCGATCAGTAAAAAAGAAACAAAACCGATAGCCAGATCCAAGACAGATCGGGTGCAGAACATCAGCAAACCGGAAATCATGGAAGTTAAGCATCCTCACGACGAATCCAACGTGAATGAAAAGCAGGTTCTGGCTGCAGTGCAAAAGGTGGAAAATCCGACCCCGGCGAAAGGAGGATCTGAATCCGGAGTTAAAAGCAGCGGCCCCGAACCATCGCTCCAAGGCGCAGGAGAGACGGTTACCTCCCCAAAATTTGGAGTTGCTTATCTAAACAACCCGAAACCGGTCTATCCTGCATTTGCCAGACGAATGGGAATGGAAGGGACGGTGATGTTGAAAGTGCTTGTAAGCTGTCAGGGAATTTCTCTTAAAATTGAGGTGGCCCATTCTTCAGGGCATGAAATTTTGGATAAAGCTGCTGCCGATGCAGTGCGAAACTGGCATTTTGTTCCCGCGAAACGGGGGAATTCCCCCATAGAGGAATGGGTGCAGGTGCCGGTTGCGTTTCATTTGAGAACATGAAATAACAATCCAAGTTTATCTGAATTTCGCCATAATCAGTCTAAAGAATTATTATTTGAAGTATTGAATATTTATTCAAAAGCTTATTCATTTCTTTCCTCTGAAAATACAAGGTGAAAGAAATAACCGGGATAAGATTTAATTGGACAATGTCTTTCAAGTCAAGAATAGGTCGTGATAAATTATTGCTAAAAAATATTTTTTACTCATTTAGCAATCCCCTTTTGTAATAGTCATTGTTTGTCAAGTAAACAATTCCGTAATTATTTAATCCAAATCGGTTTTATTAGTCCTTCCTAAACTCTTATTTCTCCATTCTCTATTCAATATTCTCATCGTAATAGTTTATGAAAAAAGGATGAAAAAATCAGGTTTCATGCCGATCGCTGCATCGGCTGCGGCCTTTGCGTCACAACATGTCCCGCCGACACATTAAAGCCGGAGAAAAAACCGGATGATGGCTTGTACACGCCCACGCCAACCGTCTTTAATACTTATGGTGTAATGAACCGTGAGAAAAATAGATAGCGCCCGATTAATGTAAATAACAGGGCGCTGTCCCAAGCATATTGTGTTGATTGGACCTGTCGGCAAGTAAATATCAACGGCGTTTACGTCAAGAGAGCGGCGCCCGCGGCATAGGCCTTTTCCATGACGGCCTTGTTTCCCCCGGCGGCATCTTCCGTCCTCATTCCCCCTCCAACAATCCGCTGACGAACGTCGAAACCAAGAAATTTTAGCACACCCTCATGCAGATCAAATGATGAAGCAAAAGCGTTTACGTCAGGCTGTCCCTGGCTGTATACGGTAACAGCTTTTTTTGCTTTTATTTTGTTACCGAAGTCTGTCGTTTGCGCGTCTTTGAGATACAGCAGTGCAAACAATCTATCAACAAAGATTTTTGTCTGACCCGTCACCTGAAACATAAAAACAGGAGTCCCCAGGACAACGGCATCGGCGCTGAATATTTCATCATAAAGCTGTGCCATGTCATCTTTCTGGACACACTTTCCATCCGGAGTCTGACACTTGTAACAGGCCTGACAACCCCCCGATGTGAAGCGCGTTGAGATCAAAGATTTTTGTTTCGGCGCCGGCCTCACGCGCTCCGCGCAGCACTTCATTAACGATAGTTGTTGTGTTTCCTTTTTTTCTGGGACTTCCGACAAATCCGATAATTTTCATATCCGCCTCCTTAAGATTCAAGTCTAGTTCGCTACCGAACAATTTTAGCAAAAAACCAGAGAGGATAACCCTCTCCACATCAGTCTATAATTTAATAATCTAAGACACGATATAATATTTAGAAATTCTCGCGCATCTTTTCCAATCCGCACACAAGAATTTTTTTTCCTCATCCGTGAAGCCTTTGTACGCAGTGCCGATAAGTCTTTTGGAAATTATATCAAAGTCCTTAAAAACAATTGACATATAAACGCAACTTCTCTATATTTTGCCGGTAAGAAAGCAATATTTTACCAAAAATGGGGGACACGGTATTACTATGAGAAAATTTCATTTGTTTAAATTGGCAGTTGTATTTATTATTTTAAATAGCCTGTTTCTAATCTCCGGTTGCAGCAGCAGCAACGACAACAACGCTATAGCTGATGTTGTTATCCAATTGACAACGGATGGTACGACTGCTTATCCGGTTGACCAGATGACTGTTTCTATTATGGCGCCTGATGGATCTGTATTAACCGGCGTTACCGATACCAACGGCGTGGCTACCATCACCGTAAGCGGACCCGGTGATTATGATGTCGTCTCGGTAACCGGTGTCGATGCTACCAGCCTTGCCCAGGGAAGCACAACAGGCCGGGAATTTGTAAAGAGCAATCCCTTGGCGAACCCTTACCCGTATCTTACCTATCCAATAAGCGGTGTCACAGTAACTGTAACTGACCCGGGCTATAATTATAACGCCAATATAACTGTTCCATCTATTAATGAAATTACAGTCTTAGAAGTGGCCAGCGCAACATCCGACACCTATGGGCACATTGACGTCACAGCCGGGACGTCTGCTTTCGCCGGCAGGTTGATGTTATCCAATCTTGTCTTCGGCAGCAATGGCGGCCCTCCTGAAGCTTCTATAGGAATCCTGAGCAGTGATCCTAACGGCAACAAATTGGTATTATATCAGGATACAACAACCGCACTGACCGGAGGCAACTTTTACGGCGGCCTCAGTCTTACGAGTACATCTATCGGTTCAATCTCCTATCTGCTTGCCGGGCCGGTTTATTTTGAGGCGCCGGGAACAGGCAGCGGCGATTGGGCGCTGGGCTATAACTTGAGCGTGGCTTCAGCCGATCTTGTAACCAGGGCCGGCCTTGGCGGCGCTAATGCAACACTTAATTCCCCCGATTTCAACGGAGGAACAGGTAACTTTGTATTTCAAATCAGGCAAACAATCGGTAATAACGCCCCTTATGTCTACAGTTGCGATTACCGCATTTTCCAGTTTACTCAGTTTTGATCAGCATGTGATTCAAATATAAGAAAGGCCGGGTCCAAAAGACCCGGCCGAACCCCGTCCCTTTCATCCAGGGAAAAAGTCATTGATTATTCCCCGCAGGTTGTCGTGTCATGCCAGTGACGGATGTGGATATTGCAGGATTGCTCTTGCTGTAGAATTCACGATTCACTTTTCGCTCTTCACTCTTTATTTAAAGAATAGATATTACAGGCGGCCTGTCGTGTTAGTTTACTGTAAAAGCGGATAACCGGCTGCTTCCGGCAAGAAACAAAATAGTAATTAGAGTGGACATCCGGTCTTTCCGGTAGTAGAATACAATCAGTTGGTTATTTAAATTGAAGGTGGTGACATTATGAAGCAGTTAAGAGCATTTTCTATTATTTCGTGTTTTTTTATGATCTTTTCTTTTTTAATCTTCCTGTTTCCCGGCATTTCCATCGCGGACGAAAAAGAAGAAAAACGTATAAGCGAATGTATGGATAGTTGCATCAGCAATGAGAAAGTCTGTTATAATATGACCGCGGATCCGAGACGATGCGAGGCAATATATAACGAATGCATTGCCGCATGCAAACCGGAAGGAAATACTTCCAAGCAGGGAACATAGCAAATGTCGTCCCCGCAAAGCCAGTTCTCAATCTGATCTGAGAGCGAGAATCTGAAAGCACATGTCAGATCGAGTTTTTTGGACCCGGCCAGACACGCCTGAAGGTTCGCCTGGTAAGTTTCCTTACCTTTTTTAACAAAATACCGTCATGCAAATTGCAGATAGTAATAATTAAATGCAGTAGAATTGTAATTTAACATGTGATATGTTTTTTTTAAAGTTCAACCGGATAAACTATTGAACAATTTTAAGTTAAGAAAATATAGGAGAAAACAATAATGAAAAAAATAATGTTGAGTGTGATCGTATGGGCCATTATTATCTTTTGCGCGGGCACGTCAATCGCGGGAACTGATGTTGAAAAATCATTGAAGGCTAATTTCCCCGATCTCATCTATGATTCTGTAACTCAATCACCGGTAAAAGGAATATATGAAGTTGTGTGGGGAAATAGACTCTACTATTTTGCGCCTAAAGAAGGCATTCTCATCGTGGGAGAGATGTTCGATAAAACGAAGCATGATTTAACCGCCGACCGGATGCAGGTTGTCATGGCTAAGTTCAATGAAAATATAGCTGTAAAGGCTAAGGGTTTGCCTCTGGATAAGGCAGTTAAGACAGGCCAGGGGAAACACGTTGTGATAGAGTTCACCGATCCCGATTGCCCCTTCTGCCGCCAGGCGGCCAAGTTCTTCGAATCGCGGACAGATATAACCAAATATACCTTCTTCACACCTCTGCCGATGCATCCTGATTCTCCCAATAAGGTGAGGTATATACTCTGTCAAAACGATAGGGCAAAAGCATTTGATGAAGTAATGAAAGGTAAAATCGATAATCAAAAGTATGAGACCTGTGCGACTGCTGAAGTTGATAACCTTATCAAGCTTCATCAGTCTGAGGGCGTAAAAATGGGCATCACTAGCACACCTTATTTCATTATCGATGGCAACGTAGTTTCCGGCGCCGACATCCCGAAAATCGAGAATCTGCTGGGCGATAAAGTTGGCGAAAAGAAATAGATGATTATTAATAAATTAGTTTTAAGAAGCCCGCCTCCCTGATTTTAACAGGAGAGGCGGGCTTTGCATTAAGCGGTCTTTATGAGAATCTTTGTTTCTTTTGCTTTGGCGCTCTGGTTCTTGGGAATCTTAACATCCAGAATGCCGTTTTTGAAACTTGCTTGTGCCTTGCCCGACTCTATTGCAGTTTCCAAAGGAATTACTCTGCTGAAAGAACCGTAAGATCTCTCCATATAATAGTAATTTCTATTTTTATCTTCCTTTTCTTCTTTCTTCTCCCCTTTAATTGTAACGGAGTCGTCAGTAACGGTAACCTCAATATCCTTTTCTTCCACTCCCGGCAATTCCGCTTTGATCATGAATTCTTTTTCACTTTCTTTCACATCAATGGAAGGTGTGAATCTTTCCATCTCGCCGCCGGAAAACCCGCGCGGCGCCACATTGAATCCGCGGAAGAAATTATCAAACAAACTGTTCATATCCCTTTGCAAAGAATAGAAGGGATGATCAATCTCTGCTTTCACTCTCCGGGCAACATCCGGTAATAGATTTTTAACTTTCATAATCATAGTCCTCCTTTCCTTAAAACTATTATGAAATTTTAAACTTTTTATGCCGCGTTTATCGCAATTTTTTTGGGTTTTACCTTATCGGCCTTTGGCAATTCCAGGCGCAAAACACCCTGTTTGACCGTTGCTTTAATTTTATCCCGGTCTATCTCATCGGACAAAGTGAACTCTCGTCCATAATCGCCTGTTTCATATTCTGAAAACACCAGACTATAGTCTTTTACTTTGCCGTCTTCCACACGTCCGGCAATTGTCAAAATATTTTTTTCCAGTTCCACATCAACGGTTTCCTCATCAACTCCCGGCATATCGGCAACTAGAAAAAGAGCTTCTCTTGTTTCATAAATATCCACACGCGGCACAAAAGTTTTCACATTACGGATTTTTTCCGTAACCGCTGTATTTTGAGTTTTTTGCAGGTCTTTCTCAGACATAAATCACTAACCTCCTTTCTTATTAATTAATCTTAATCTTTTTCGGTAAATCCTCTTTAATTCCGGGTAAAGTGATTTGTAAAATCCCTTTTTCATACTTTGCCGCCACCTTTGCAGAATCCACAGAAAAAGGCAGTTTGAAATTTCTCTGAAAATTACCGAGTCTTCTTTCCTGACGTATATAAGTTTCGCCTTCTTTAATGGGGTCGTCCTTCGTCGTTCCGGCAATCGTTAACATGTTGCCGGCAACAGAAACGTTAATGTTTTCTGCATCCATACCCGACAATTCCGTTGTTACGATTATGCTGTTATCTTTTTCCCAGACATTGATTGCCGGATAATCCAATGTCGTATTTTGCCAGACGTTTGAAAAGAGCTTATTGATTTCCATTTGTAAATCAATAACCCCCGGGACACTATCTGCAAACTTTTTCATTCTCCATATACCTGGATCGACCATAGACCTATCCTCCTTTCAAAAAAATATTAATCACATAAGTAATTGCATTTATTACAAATTTAACCTGTTTCAATATAAATATATTTACGATTTTTTCTTTGTCAAGACCATTTACAAATCGAAGCTCCCCACGGCTTGCCGCAAAGAATCTCCGATTCTTAAAGTAAATGATAACGCGTCATTACTAATATCAGTTGCTATGTTCTTTCTTGTTTCATCTTCACAGAACAAAAGTGAAAGTTGGAAAGAAAATTATTCCCGTGAATGTTTAGACGCCATGTCAGAGTTAAACTTCAAGAAATTTGTTGACAGTAACTGCAATTTATCAGAGATTGAATATATTGAGGCAAAGGGGAAGATGAAAATATACCCGATAAACAATCAGGATCATGGGCAATTTAGAGACAATCGAAACCCGGAAAAAAACTATATAAATCTTTGAGTATAAAACAAAAATAAATTCAAAAAGTATACGATTATTTAAGCAGGATTACAGCGGAGATTAAAATTGCAATATCCAAACATAAAACATCTGTATAAATACTGCGCTTACAATGAGAATTCCCTTTTTATTCTCAAAAACAGAAAAATATGGCTGTCAAACCCGGCAGAATTTAACGATCCTTTTGATTGCAGATATAAATTCAAGGATGAAGTTGATCGTATCGAATTTGAAGGATACGGCAACAGGTATAATCCTGAAAAGATGACCGAGTTGAAAAGCATAACAGCAAATGGCAAAAATGAAGGCATCTACAACACAATTTATACGAAGCTCTTAAACGATGTTGAGGAAGATCTAAAAAATACAGGCGTATTTTGTTTAAGTCATCATAACGACAATATTTTGATGTGGTCGTATTATTCAGACAAACATAAAGGGTTTTGTATCGAATTTGAAAGAAGTCCTGACAACAATCTGGGGAAATATGCCTACCCGGTTAAATATGTGCCTTTCAAGTACAAAAAGGTAACGGCATTCAGCAGCAAGGCTTTTGAAATGAAGTTTTTAACAAAAGCCTATGACTGGAAATATGAAGGAGAATGGAGATTAATTGAAGAGGCTGGACAGAATAAAACGATCGATCTCCCTGGCAGTATTACAGCCATAATATTTGGCCTTAGAATGCCGGATGATCAGCGGGAAACAATAAAAGAAATTTTATCCGGCTTATCTCATATAAAGTATTACAAGGCAGAAGAATTGCCCGATCAATATAAAATCAGAATCATAGAAGAATAAACTGATGATTTCCTTTTGCCTGATCGGGTTTTTCCGTACTGTTGTCCAAATAATATCCATGCAGGGTGCGTTTCTCCAAGCGCGCCGATTCGGATAGCCAGAGAGAGCAATCCCCAAATAATATTTGAGACGTCCCCATTATTCAATGGCAATTACCATTTAAAACAATTGACATCTGGACAGTATTTTTCTATCATTGTCACTAAAGAAAGCAACGTCTTATCAAAGTTCATTAATAATTTTTGAAGAAGATTGACTTACCTGAAATAAGGAGGATCCTTTGAAAAAAACAGCATCTGCATTTTTGGGCATCTTTATAATGGCGCTGATCTGCAATGGTTGCATGGTCGCGGAAAGCAAATACCTGGAAAAAGTCAATGAAGCGGACGCTCTGTCCAAGCAACTGGCCACGTCGACCGACGATAACGCTTCTCTCAAGAAGCAAATAGCCAAAGTAACCGGTGACCGTGACGAATTGAATAAAGTTTTGCAATCCAGAACGGATGATTTATCAAAAGATATTACTGATAGCCGCCAGAAGATCGCCGATCTGGAAGCTGAAAATACCAAACTCAAGGAAAATCTGGCCGATTTAAAACAAAAATCACAGGAAGTGGAAAAAGAAAGCAATACGTATAAAGACCTTCTTCAGGAGATGAAAGGAGAAATCTCGCAGGGACAAATTACTATTACGGAACTTAAGGGAAAACTGACGATGGATGTTGTCGATAAAATCCTTTTTGACTCCGGTGAATCCAAGGTGAAAAAAGAAGGACTGGACGTGCTCAAAAGGGTCGTCGATATTTTAAAAAATGTGAAAGATAAAAATATCCGCATTGAAGGACACACGGATAATGTTCAAATCGCCGGCAAACTGGCCAAAATATATCCGACTAACTGGGAACTGTCCGCTGCGCGGGCAATCAACGTCGCAAAATATTTGCAGCAACAGGGGATTGATCCGAAGATTCTTTCTTCCACGGCGTTTGGCGAATATCAGCCGCTTGCCGATAACGATACACCCGAAGGCAGGGCGAAGAACCGCCGTATAGCTATTATCCTGCTGCCGAAGGATTAACAGAAGGAAATCAAGTCTTTGTCTTTGTTTTAATTTTAAACACATTGTCAACAGTTAATCTTATGACGCCCGTCTGGTGTTGCCCCTGAATTTTAAGGGGTAGTCCGATAATTATTTTTTCCATACCGCCGTTTTATGATATAATATCACTGCTGTCCGGAATAGGATTATTTAATGTATCGTAATATATTATTATAGTTTAGTAAATATGCCAAATACACGAGTTATCGACTTGAAAATTAATCATCAATCTGAGTATCCCCC
>Ga0187875_10000337_pt1 | contig 41252 bp, 31 predicted proteins | sample June2016WEW_17_1_2_FD_132978 | JGI IMG/M metagenome (GOLD analysis project Ga0187875, IMG submission 132978) | Peatland microbial communities from SPRUCE experiment site at the Marcell Experimental Forest, Minnesota, USA - June2016WEW_17_10 | ecosystem: Environmental > Terrestrial > Soil >...
ATGGCGCAATGGCGAATGAAAGAGTGACGACCCCAGTTTCAGCAGTCCACACCAAGCTCTCACGCCAGCAAATCACCGGATTCTGGGGCGCGTGGGCGGGGTGGACGCTGGATGGCATGGATTCGGTGATCTACGCGCTGGTCCTCAGCCCTGCACTCACAGAACTTCTTCCGAAGTCCGGGCTCAAAGCTACTCCCGCGAACGTGGGCTTTGCTGGATCGACATTGTTTGCGCTTTTCCTCGTGGGATGGGGACTCTCGTTGATCTGGGGGCCGATTGCCGACAAGTTTGGCCGCAGCCGGGTGCTGGCCGCGACCATCTTTGTTTACGCAATTTTCACCGGAGCCGCCGCTGTATCGCAGACCGTGTGGCAGTTGGGATTGTTCCGCTTGCTGGCGGGCATAGGAATTGGCGGCGAGTGGGCGCTGGCCGGAACTTATGTCGCCGAAGCCTGGCCGGAAGACCGTCGTAAGATGGGCGCCGGTTATCTGCAAACTGGTTATTATGCGGGCTTCTTTCTGGCTTCCGCCCTCAATTACACAGTCGCTCCGCGCTTTGGCTGGCGCGCCATGTTCTGGTGCGGGCTGACGCCCGTCATTGTCGCCTTCATGATTTTGGTTCGGGTAAAGGAGCCGGAGCGTTGGCAAAAGAAAATCAAGGTAAAGGCCGCTGGCGGAATTTCCTCTCTACGCCGCATTTTCAGTCCACCGTACACACAGCGTACTCTGGTGAACACCGTGCTGTTGGCATCGGCCATTTGCGGCCTTTGGGCGGCCGCAGTCTATGCTCCGACGGCGCTCCTCACCCTGGCAAAGCGCGCCGGCATGTCCCAACCGCGAGCCGTACGCATGTCATCCTTCGGTATGGGCCTGCTGTCGCTGGGGACCATCCTAGGATGCCTCGCCGTGCCCCCGCTGGCCGAACGTTTTGGCCGCAAGCGGACATTGGCTTTTTACTACTTCGGGATGGCGGCCTGCATTCTGCTTAGCTTTGGCTGGGCATTCTACCTGACTCAAGGACTTCGTCCGTTCATCGCGGTGCTTTTTTTCTTAGGCTTTTTCGGCGGGAACTTCGCTATTTTCAGCCTTTGGCTGCCGGAGCAGTATGGAACCACAGTGCGCGCCACTGCATTTGCCTTCACCACTTCGTTTGGACGATTCATCGCCGCCGGAGTCAACTTTGGAGTTGGCGCTCTAGTCAGCCGCATGGGATCTCTCGGCAAGCCGGTTGCTTTTACCGCAATTGCCTTTGGGATTGGACTGCTGGTCATTCCCTTCGCCATGGAAACCCGGGGCAAAACGCTACCCGACTAATAGCTTGGCCTCATTTATCCGGCGCCATCGTGAGAGCTACGTCGTAAGGATTGACTAGTTTTGCCTGACTGACACTTCGGCAGCGAGTCTCCCGGTTTGACACTCCCTCTGCAACGTTCCTATACTTCTCACGCCACGACGACCCCACCTGGGAGGATTTCTATGTTGAAGCGTTCGCTGATTGTTTTTCTGATTACTGCCTCCGCAACTCTAGGCTCTGCGCAAGATCTTTGGAAGGTTCACCAACCCAAACTCACTCCCCAGAAAAGCGGCACAACGCAACTTCTGATTGCCGTTAGTCCCGTGAACTCCCGTGTGGTCTGGGCAGCAGGAACTGGCGGTACGTACGTGGTCACGACCGACGGTGGAGAGACCTGGAAAGCCGGCGTAGTCCCGGGCACCGAAAGCCTGCAATTTCGGGACGTGCAAGGCGTCAGCGATAAGATCGCCTATTTGATGTCGATTGGAAATAACACAACGGATTTCCGGATCTACAAAACCGAAGACGGTGGCGCGACCTGGAAGCTCCAGTTCACCAATGAGACAGTGAATGCATTTTATGACTGTTTCGCGTTCTGGACGCCGAACCGGGGCATCACACACAGCGATTCCGTGAACGGAGTATTTCCCGACATACGGACAACCGATGGAAGGACCTGGCACTCAATCGCCGCCAACATGCCGCCAGCCCTGCCGGGAGAAGCCTCATTTTCCTCAAGTGGAACTTGCATCGCGACCGAGGGAAGAAGAAACGCCTGGATAACGACCGTTGGCTCCACCATCGCCAGAATCTTGGCCACCAGAGACGGAGGCGACACCTGGAACGCCTACGACACTCCGCTCGCGAGTTCCGCCAATGCGGGCGGCTTCTCGGTGGCTTTCCGCGACCCCTGGAATGGCATTGTGGGTGGCGGCGACTTATCCACGAACGCGAACCCCCAGGCGGCAACGTCTAACGATAGTGGCCAAACGTGGACTCTCACCAACAAGCCGCCTGTCGGGGGAGCCATTTTCTGCCTTGCCTATGTACGCGGCCTTCGCGACTATTTCCATGAGGATTTCGAAGAAGGCGACCGGGACCACGACTACGATCGTACCGTAGTGGTGACGGCCGAAACACAGCCTAACTTCGACTCGGGAGCAGCGGCCTGGACTCCCGATGAAGGACGCACCTGGTTCGGACTGCCGCAGGTCAGCGGTTATTGGGCGGTCGCTTTCGCCAATCCGGAGGCTGGATGGTTCGTGGGCAATAACGGCCAGATTCTGAAGATCAGCTTCTAAGCGTTTGGCAACTTAATGCAGGGCGGTTGCAGGGAAAACTTCGGCTGACTGAGTCTTAGCGATTCCACTCGGCGGTCTACTGCTCTTCGCCCACGGCGGTCTGCGCGCCTTCTTCGTCGCCGCGAATCAAGCCGAATTTCTTCAGCTTGTAGCGCAGGGCGTCGCGACTGATGTCGAGGAGCTTGGCGGCGTGGGTCTGGTTGCCGTTCGACTGGCGCATGGCCAACTCGACCATGGCATGCTCCACTTCTTCCAGCGACGTTCCACCTTCCGGAATATAAAGGCGCGGGAGCATGCGGCCGTTGGGCAGCGCTTGTCCGCCGTCAGCCGGGGAAGTTCGTTCGAAGAGGGTGCGGCCGCCCGATTCGCCGACGGAAAATGGAAGATACAAGGGCCGCAAAAGCGGCTCGTCTTCCAGAATCATGCCGCGCTCAATGGTGTTCTTTAGTTCGCGAACGTTGCCCGGCCAGTTGTGACCCTGAATCAATCGCCGGGTTTCCTCGGTAATGCCGCGAATCGACTTCCTGAATCTCCGGTTATAGCGATCGATGAAGAAATCCACCAAGGGCATGATGTCTTCTTTTCGGTCGCGCAACGGCGGGATGAAGATTGCGATGATGGCCAGGCGGTAATAGAGGTCCTGCCGGAATTGTCCTTCGCGCACCGCTTTTTCCAGATCACGGTTGGAGGCGGCAATCACGCGTACATCGACCTGCATGTCACGGATGCCGCCGACGCGACGAATGACCTGGTCCTCGAGCACACGCAGAAGCTTGGCTTGCAGCAGCGGGGAAAGTTCGCCGATTTCGTCGAGGAAGAGCGTACCCCCATCGGCCGCTTCAAACAGGCCCTTCTTCATCTGCTTCGCGTCAGTGAATGCGCCTTTCTCGTGACCAAAGAGCTCGGCTTCCATCAAAGTCTCAGGAATCGCGGAGCAGTTGATGGCGATAAAAGGCTTCTCCTGACGGGAGCTTTCGTAGTGGATAGCCTTGGCGATGAGGTCTTTGCCGGTGCCGCTTTCTCCTTGGATCAGGATGGTGGTAGCCTCACTGGCCGCAACCTTGCGGACAAAGTTCATCAGTTCCGTCATCTTGGAGGAGACGCTGACCACACTGTCATAACCGGCCGAGCGACGCACCTCGCTTCGTAAAGTCTGGACTTCGGTGCGGAGGCTGGTGGCTTCGAGGGCATTCTTGATGGTGATGTGCAGTTCATCGAAATCTACGGGCTTTCCCACGAAGTCATAGGCGCCGAGTTTGAGCGCGGCTTTCACATCGTCAAGTTGCGGATCGGCCGTGATCATGATGACGGCGCGGGCGTCGCCATTTTTCTTGAGCTGATCGAGCACTTCGATGCCGGTGAGGTCCGGCATGCGTACGTCAAGCAGAACCAGATCGGGCGATTCATGCTGGGCAAGCTTGAGGGCGGGTTCGCCGGCATCTGCCTCCAGCACGCGATAGCCCCATTCCTCGCACTTCTGGCGGAGCGACCAACGCACCAGGCGCTCGTCATCCACGATCATAATCTTCTCTGCAGGCATGCGTGTTTAATTTACTACGAATGCGGGGCGGCGTGCATCGCCGACGTCCCTAAGGCAAGCCGCTGCAATCCCTTACACTTGCGGTGCCTGGTGCGGATAAAGAGAATACCAGTCTTAGCGGGAGGCAAGAACCCGGCGAATGTCAGGGCGAACTTAGTTCGCCCGTCCCACAATCAGTCCGCCAGGACCAGGTAGGTTGATCCGGCATATATCGGTGAAGCCTGCTGCCTTCATCCATTGGGTATATTCGGACTCGTTGTAGGCGGCGCCCGCATCGGTGGCAACCAGCATGTTCAGGGAGAACAGGGCCGCATGTTGCGGTCCGATTTTGTCGGGATTGAGGATGAAGTCCTGCACGACGAGGCGTCCGTTCGCTGCGAGCGCCTGATGTGCACGGCGAAAGATATCGCGGTTCTGCTCCTCGGAAAACATATGGCAGATGGCGTTCAGCATGATGAGGTCGAAGCCGGAGCCGAAATTGTCCCTGAGCATATCTCCCGTCCGAAGGCTCACTTGACCTGAGACACCGGCCTGGCTGACGTATTCGGCGGTGAGGGGCACCACTTCAGGAACATCGAGGATCTCGCATTTCAACCCAGGACAAGCTCTTGCGAAAGCGATGGAGTAAGCGCCTGAGCCGCCACCGAGATCGAGGATGCGATGGACGCCGGTTGTGCCCAGAGCCTTCACCACGAGCGGAGCGCGAACCTTTGCGTTGCGTTGCATGCCGGCAATGAAGTTACGGGTCCATGCGGGAGAATCTTCCCGCTCGATGTGGACGCGCGTACCGCTGCGCACGGCATCGGTAAGAGTGCTCCAGCGATGCCAGATGTTGGCCGTGTGCAGCAATCCATCCCGGTGATTGTCTTTGGAGCCTTGAACGAAGAATCGTGCTGATTCGGGCGTGTTGCTATAAGTTTCTTCAACCTTCGAAAGCAATCCCAGGGCAACGAGTGCATTCAGCAACATGGCAACGGAGCGCGCGTTGGCGCCGATCTTCGCTCCGATCTCTTTGGCACTGGCGCCGTCGCCGATGGCGGTAAAGATGTCGAGTTCGAGCGCCGTAAGAAGGCAGCGACTCGGCATGTAGCCGCGGATCATCTGATCAAGGCGATCGGGAAGGATCCCTGCCTTGTCGCGGGCTGACATCGCTGCGCGGAACTTTTCACCATGCTCGATCGACATGGCCTTCATCGCGGGAGCGTCGTTCCAGACCAAACGAGCTACGGGTTTGCCATCGCGCAGGTGCGACTCTACGATCTCAGAAACGTCCGAGGGTGGCACACGGCGATACCAGACACCTGCTGGGTAAACCACCATCACCGGACCTTCATCACAGAGTCCCATGCAGCCGCTGGTAGTGAGTTGCACATCCTGATTGAGGCCGCGCGCCTGCATCTCGCGATCCAGTGCCTCGAGCACAGCGAACGAGCCCCTGGCCGGGCAGGAAGGGACGCCTTCTGGCTTCTGCTGGGTACAGACAAACAGATGAGAACGGAACGGTTCCATCGCGGCCTCCGGGATTGGCAGATTGTCGTAAGTTGCATTCTCGGCGCTAAGAACCGCTTCTGCGGTGATTCATATCACAGAGACTGGGTTTCTCGATCGAATCCGTTTGCGGCGCAATCGTGCAGTAAGGCGTGGTGTGATCTTTCAGGACGGATTCTCGAGCTGAGAATAAAGCGCCCAAGCAGTGAACAGATCCTGGACGACGTGGCCGAGAGACTTGTAGACGGTGATCTCCTCGGGCGAGCGGCGGCCTTCGATTTGGCCCGCCAACACCTGGCCGATCTCGGCAACGATGTGATCGTCGCCGATTAGGCCTGCCGCCTTGGCGCGGAGGAACTCCCCGCCCTGGTTCAGAACTCCCTCGCGACTGTCGGCGATGAAACGCGAGCGAACGACTAAATCGTTGTCGACTTCTACAGGACCCGCATGGCTCGAGCCCACGAGATTCAAGTGAGCGCCCGGGCGCACCCAGTCGCCTTTTAAGATTGGCTCCGCGGCGGAGGTTACGGTACAGATGATGTCGGCCGCGGCGACTGCCTGTTCCACGAATCCGGTCGCAGCGACCGGCACGGCGAGTTCAGATTGCATCTGCTCGGCAAAAGCGCGGGCACGTTCGGGCGAACGCCCCCATATAGAGATCGATTCAAGGTCGCGCACTTTGCAGATCGCCCGAGCATGGGTGGCGGCTTGTTCGCCGTAGCCCAAAATCGCCAGGCGGCAGGCGTCTGCACGAGCCAATGCCTCCGTGGCAACGGCACTGGCCGCTGCCGTGCGGATGGCGGTGATCTCGCCCGCATGAACGACGCAGACCGGCGCGCCTGTTTCGGGATCGAACAGGATGACAAGCCCCTGATGGGACTGTCTTCCCAGTGCGAAGTTGCCATGGAAGACGCTGATCAACTTCGCTCCGAATGGCCCTTGCTCCCCCATAGCGCCGGGCATAACGCCAAACAGGCGATCCTCGGAGAGCGGAAGGATTGACCGCAAAAGTTGTTTCGTCTCACCCCGAGAGAAGGCAATCATCGCCTTGCGAACGATGGGAATGCATGCATCGTAGGTAAGGCGTCGGGCGACTTCTTCGCGGTCGATGAACTGCAGCAGACGTTAGCCCCCGATTGTTAGTCACATTGCCTTAGCCAGACGCGGGTGTTTGAATTTTTTCGGCCGTGCTTTGCGGAATTTGTTCCAGACTAATTGGCTGGCGGCAATGCAAGATCATAGCGCAGCCGGACAAAATACATTCTTATTAAAGTGCCCGCTGGAAAAGCGAAAGCACCCTTGACTCATCGAAGAGTCACAGAACGCTCGTTTGAACACCCCTCCCCCGAAAGCCATCCAATCGGAACATAGACTTTTTTCAAATGAGCCGGAATGGCACGACCGTGCTAGGGCAAACACATTACTTTTGTGGAAATCCACAGCGCCGAGGGCGTGAGAGTACGGACGCTCCGCACAACTAATCGCTGCAACAGGGGTTCTTAATGGGCTGGTGGTTTTGGCATCCCGAAGACCGAAGGCGCAGCAGCGGTGCCGAGTCGTGAGCATGGACACAGTGCACACGAATTGGTTTGCAAAACAAAAGAAGAGGCAGGTAAAGAACATGATGAGCGTCTGGAAAGCTGGTGTGGCTAGGGTAAGAAGCCTTCATCGGGACGCAGCGCTTGACTCTGTGCGCAACGTACTGGCCGTCATCGGCGGCGCAACGGTCTTAGCTGACTTCGGCACGATAAAGGCTTGGCTTGTTCTGCCGATGCTGGTGGTTGCTTTTGTCATTTGGCTGCTCGATTATGAGCGCCACTTTCGCGGACAAACCGTGGAGGAAGCAAAGGTCACGCGATAATTTAAGATTTGAAGCCAGGTCGCATAAGCCTGCCAACTCGATTTCGGACATTCAGGCAGCGACCCTGGACCGCGGTGATGCATCGAACCTGACCGAGAAAAGGCGCCTTATCAGTCTGGCCTTGGCAAAGAACAACAAACTCGCGGCCGCAATCTCGGCTTAGGATCCCCTCCACATCTTCCATTCCGCTGTTCGTCATTGGTTTGAAGGCGTTTTTGCCGTGCCAACGCGCCCGCAGATCGAGGACGGGCCCGCGATCGCACGCGGTGAGTCTACTTTGATCCTCGCGCCGACGGGCACCGGCAAAACCTTGGCCGCATTCTTGCGGTGCATCAATCGCATCATGTCCGCACCAGCGCCAACCAAGCGATGCCGCATTCTGTACATCTCTCCAATCAAAGCGCTCGCGGTGGATGTTGAACGAAATTTTCCAGCTCCGCTGGTTGGCGTTGCGCAGGCAGCCCAGCTACTCGGTGAGCCATTTTTCACGAACCGTCGGTTTCGCGCTCGCGGGGATCTCCGGGCTGGCGTAGCTTCACTGACGCAATCGATCATAGCGGGCCTGGGAAATGTTTTTAAGTCGGAAGTATGTTTCGCTTGCGGAGTCAATCCGTTTCGACGGATGGCTGGCTTGCACGCTGAAGAAGTGGAATGCCTGGTGAACACAGCGCGAAAGTTTTTGCTGGCGAATGTCACCGGAACGTCCGGCGATCAGATGGTGTCTGATACCGAAATGCAAAGAACCACGGGCCGCACGAACAAGGAAGAGCGCTTGGGGGTGTACGGTCGGCGAACCCTTGCCGAAAGTGCGGCCAGCTGATCCAGTCGCGCAACTAGGGCCCCGATGCGCGCACCACGTTCTGGTGTCCGCAGTGCCAGCCGGCAGCAAGCGAGGGGAAGGCTGCTATTTCGCTGCATCCGGAGTTATGATCCGCAGATAGGAAGAGAAGTCTGCACGGCGACGACTGCTTGCACATTAGTTCGCCGGCCCGGCGAGCGCCTTGATTTGATCAGTAATCTGCCGGGTCTGGCGCTCCTCGGACTCAGCGATCTCACGTTTCGTCCTCGACCCTTCGTCATATTTTGATCCAAGACTTTGAGTAAGGCTAACTCTTTTCAGGAGATCCATCATCACATCCGACGGCTTTGCGCTCATTGGGTCAACCTTTTTTCCAGTTCTGGAACCAGAACCGGAGAATAGGATGCTTTTGCAAAAAATGTGAACGTTCTTGCGACCGACAATTTTAAGCTGCCGTCGGTAGCAGCCGCTCCACGTCGGGTGCTTAACACCTCGAATCATGCCATTCGCACTGCGTTGTGAGTTACGATTCACTTAAGAAGCGCCGCTATTTCATGGGTGCCACGTACGGAATATAGTGAGCGAACAGCCAGCACAGAAAAAATACAACCGGTACATGAACGATCAGTTGCAGCACTCCGTATCCCACGATGTCCCTGGCTTTCAATTTCAATATCCCCAGCAGGGGTAGCATCCAAAACGGATTGACAAGATTGGGCAGCGCTTCCGAGGCGTTGTAGATCTGCACCACCCAACCCAGATGGACCCGGTGCAAATTCGCGGCCTGCAGGACATATGGTGCCTCGATCACCCACTTGCTGCCGCCAGACGGAATGAACACGCCCAGGACTGCGGAATACATGGCGACCAACAAGGGATAAGTGTTGTGGGTGCTGATGGAAGCGAAAAGTTTCGCGAGTGCATCCGCGATCCCTGTTCCCACGATCATTCCGAAGATCACCGCATAGAACGGAAATTGAATCAAGACGCCGCCGGTTGAGGGAATGCAATCCGCCACGGCGCGCATAAAGCGCTTCGGGCGCCAGTGCAACAAGAGCCCCGCGGTGATGAACATCAGGTTGTAGGTATTGAGGTCAAGCGCGGCGAGCGCACCTTGTGGTGAGGTGCGAAAAACATCCACAAGATACCACGACAGCAGCAGGACAACTAGAATGGTTAGCAGTGGACTATATTCCAGCCACTCGCCTGGTTTGCTCCTCACTTCGAGGCTGGAGCGAATCGGTTCGTAGTGGATGCGGTAGGATTCGGCCGTTCTGGCGTTTTCGGGCGACGGCGTAGAAAAGTAAGCAATCAGCACCGATAGAGTGATGAGGATGACGGTGGTCGCGATGCTTTGCCACAGAAATAGAGTTTGGGTAAGCGGGATCAGACCACTGATGGCGAATAGTGATGGCGGCATGGCGGACTTGGTCGTCATCAGCATGGCGGCGGAAGAGGACAGCCCCATCGCCCAAACCGCTCCCAACCCGAGATAGGCAGCAGCTCCCGCAGCGCGGTAATCCAGACCTTTGACACGATGGGCCAGTTCGCGAACGAAAAGTCCGCTGAATATCAGACTCAGGCCCCAAGAGATCAAAGAGGTCAGCATCGATAGCAGAGCCACCAGCGCAACCGCGCCTCGCGGCGTCTCTGGAATTCCTGCCAGAGCTCGAATCGCGCGGTAAACGATTGGCGTCGAGGCGACCACGTATCCACCTATGATGATCATCACCATCTGCATGGTGAAAGGCACCAGGGACCAGAAATTCTTTCCGCCCTGGACGGCCAGTTTGGCGGGACTCTGATGAAGCAAGAGGCCAACTACAAAAACCACCACGATGCCCAGGAGCGCAAAAATCAATGGATCTGGAAACCACCGCTCACTCCAGTTGGCGAGTCCCAGGCCAAACCGGACAAGACGCTGTTCCTGGATTACTGCGGGCTTCTGGGGTGAAACAAGACGCTGTTCCTGCGTTACTGCGGGCTTCTGTGGTGACATGTGCGTACCATCCTCTCGGCAGCGGAAGTTTGCGCGCTGAATCGTTCTCACGGCGTCCAGAAGACAGCCCGGCTGCAGTCTTTAATTCTGAGCCCGGCTCTTTGCCCGACATTGTAGCGTGTATTTTCGACCCTACCAGTCGTTGTGCTCCATTTCCTGTGGGTGTAGGATGCGGTCGAATCGCGTTGGCGGCGTCAGGCCGCTACCTGCTTAGCTGGAGCGAGCGATGAATACCTTCCCGGTTTTGTTGGGCGCGCTATGTGTGTACGTCCTTGCCTATCGCTATTACAGCGCATTTATCGCGGCAAAGGCCCTGGCGCTGGACGATCGGCGCATCACTCCGGCGCACACCTACGCAGATGGACATAACTACGTCGCGTCGCCACGATGGGTACTGTTCGGACATCACTTCGCGGCCATTGCGGGCGCCGGGCCGCTGGTGGGGCCGACTCTGGCGGCGCAGTTCGGGTTTGCGCCGGGCTTCCTGTGGATATTAATCGGCGCAGTCCTGGCCGGCTGCGTTCAGGACTTCACCGTGCTGGTGGCTTCTGTGCGCCATCGCGGGCGATCGTTAGCGGACGTGGCCCGCACCGAAATCAGCCCTTTCGCGGGTCTGATCGCAATGATCGCCGTGCTCTTTATTCTTCTGGTCACGCTCGCTGGCCTCGGCATCGTGGTGGTGAATGCGCTCTCGAACAGCCCATGGGGTGTTTTCACCATCGGCATGACGATCCCCATCGCTGTCATCATGGGATGGTGGATGTTTAAGAGCCATGCGGGAAAGATTACTGTTACCGGGCCGAGTATCTTTGGCGTTGTGCTTTTGATTGGCGGCGTGATCGCTGGGCACTGGGTGGCGCAGAGCGGAGCTGCCGGAGCGCTCACTTTTACGCCGCATCAGATCACGGTCCTCATGGCCATCTATGGGCTGATTGCGTCAGTGCTTCCTGTTTGGCTGGTGCTGGAGCCCCGAGATTACCTGTCAACCTACGTCAAGCTCGGCACGATTGCCGTCTTGATTGTCGGTGTCTTCGTTGTCCATCCCAACATCAAGTTTCCTAATTTCACGCCGTTCGTACATGGCGGCGGACCCATCATCAAAGGAAATCTGTTTCCATTTCTTTTCGTGACCATTGCCTGCGGTGCGATCTCAGGCTTTCACTCGCTGGTGGCTTCCGGAACCACGCCTAAGATGCTGGACAAGGAGAGTGACGCCCGCTTTATCGGCTATGGCGCCATGATCGCGGAGTCGCTGGTCGGGGTGCTGGCTCTGATTGCAGCCTGCTCCTTGTATCCGGGCGACTACTTTGCCATCAACACGACGCCGCAGATCTTCAGCCATCTGGGCTTGAGCACAGTTAATTTGGATATGTTCTCTCGCGAAGTCGGCGAAAAACTCGCAGGGCGGACCGGAGGCGCTGTTTCGCTGGCGGTCGGCATGGCGCAAATTTTCCGCGGATTGCCGGGGATGGATCGTCTGATGGGCTACTGGTACCACTACGCCATCATGTTTGAGGCATTGTTCATCCTGACTACGGTGGACACAGGAACACGCGTGGCCCGATACGTCCTGCAGGAATTGATGGGCAAAGTGTACAAACCATTCGGCAATAATGCATGGCTGCCCGGAAATCTCATTACCAGTTTTTTTGTGGTTCTGGCTTGGGGATACCTTATTTATACGGGAAACATCTCCACTCTTTGGCCGTTGTTCGGAACCGGCAACCAGTTGCTGGCGACCATCGCACTGGCGGTAACGACGACCTTCCTCATTAACATGGGCAAGCAGAGTTATGCATGGATTACGGCGGTGCCCATGTGCTTCGTCGGCGTGACTACAGTTACGGCGGGAGTATTGTCGATCAAGAACATCTTCTGGCCTCTGACCACCAAGCCCGGTCAGGTCTTTACCGGCTATCTCGACTCCGTACTGATGACCATCTTTATCGCAGGCGTTGTCCTCGTCTTATTTAGTGCGGTGCGGCGTTGGATCGCGGTGATGAACGGAGCTCCCGCGCCAAAGGAAGCATTCGGTCCTCCACTGACCGCTACCGGCGAGGTCAAGATGGGCTGCTGTTAGGACTAGCCGTCTGCAAACCTGGCTACTGTTGAGTCGTTCCCTTCACGATGAGACCAAAGGGAAGATCTTGTCCCGAGGCGAGCTTGATGCTGGCGGAAAACGTCCAATGATCCTGATCGTCTTTCGAGACAGTCGGTTCCTTTCCGTTATTGTCCGGTTGAATCAAGCTCAAGGGGGCTGGATGTTTTGCTCCCGTGACCTTTCGACTAAGCGACTCTAGCTCCTGGATTTTGAAAACAGCATTGGGATCGGGGTCGGACGAGGCAGGAATCAGGAGCACGAAATCGCGGTTGGGAGCCGCCCCGAGATGGTTCCCGTCATTCGGCAGCAGTGCATAGCGAAGAGTATAGAAACCAACCGGGATGCCGTCCCCCCGATAGTCCGTGGCAGCTTGCAAAAGATGCAGCACGCCCACCAGAGTGGATTCGGCAAGCTCAGCGTAAGCCACACTTTGAATATCCTTTGCGGTCTGTGAAGGCACGCCCTTGCGCAGCCAAAGCTCGCAAATGGGGTTGCCGTCCTCCAGAAAAACGCGATACCCATTCGAGTCAAGGGTCTGCCGCACTGCTTCAGAGATGCCTTTATCGGTGAGAGGTCCAAACTTTTCCACCTTGCCAGTCTGCGCGACGCAGACCAGCGAAAGCAGGAGCACCAGACTGGTCGCCGACGATGACGCCGGAATGCTGCGGCCACGACCCGCAGACGTATGCTCGCAAACGCGCTTCACTGCTGCTGTTTTGTTCACGCTTTGGTTTGCCTCTCTGCTCGCGGCTCCGCTTCCGGATTTAACGAGCGAACACGCCCACGAAGGCACTGCGTTTGCCGTGTAGATCCCAAGAGGCGCCTAAGCCTGGTCCTTTGTAAGCATCGGTGAGGGCCACCGCCGGCATGGAATGGGCTAATTGAGTCAGCGGAGGATAGTAAGTCTCCTCATTTCCGCAGAGATGATCTTTGTCTCCGATGGAGCGCGTCTGCACGGTGGCAAACTGTCCGGCGCGAAGCATCGCGGCGCCGCGCTTTTCCAGGTTCACCACGAATTCCGTCTGTACGGCGATTACCTGCTCGACATTTTTCAGCAACTCGCCACCCATTTGCTGGGCAAAGCTAACCAGGGCTGCGCGCTGCTGCGGGCTGGCTTGGTCATCCACCAGCAACACCGCTTTTGCCGGATAGGGGTTCTCATACGGATCTCCGAGCGTGCCCTGCGCGCGCACCACTGCGGTCACGATCAGGCCCTGCAGCGGCACGCCGCCCCAACTTCCACTGCGGACGTGCCAAGCCAAGATCGCCTCATTCCCGACGAGACTTACCTCGCCATTGGCGAAGCATTGCCCGGTGTAGACGTCGGCGCTGCGGGTCTCCAGATAGTCACCGCGAATCTGTTGAGCCCCAACCGGCAGCGAGAGCGCGCCGGAGAGCAGGACTAGAACAAGCAAGAGCTGATAGCGCATATGGAGCCCCTTCGAATATCTTACTTCTAGCTGCGGCCGATGTGCGACGTCGAAACCTAACTACATTTTCCCGTTCCATGACAAGCGCGACTCTTCGAACTGCAGTTGCCGGGTTCGGCCAGTTCGCCGTCGGGCCCGATGCAGGTCTGGCTATGAAGGCACCAGAACAAACCATCGTTGCATGCTGGCACGGTAGGATCGGGTTCAGCCGTGATGAACTGGCCCTTCCATCGCAGCGCCGGGCAGAGGTTGGGATGATTGATATTGAAACGATCCGATTCGCGGATCATGCGGCACCTCCGGACGCAGCCTTTAGAATCGCTCGCTTCACCGCAACACGAGCAAGCTGCACTTTGTAGGCATTATTGCTGAGCGGCTTCGCGTGGCTCAGGGCGGCCAGAGCAGCTTTCTGCACGGTGTTTTGGTTGACCGGATGTCCTGTCAGTACCTGCTCCGCCTCGGTGGATGGCCATGGCACTGGGGCGACGTATCCCATGACGACACGCGCTGACTGGACGTTCGATCCGCTCATCCTCAGAGCAACGGCGGCCACTGCGAGCGGCCAGTCGAAGGCTTCTTTCTGGCGGATTTCATAATGCGCCGCCCGCACCTCCGAAGCTGGTGGGAGCAGAACTTCGGTGAGGATTTCATTCGGGTGCAGGTCATGTTCACGCTCGCCTTCGGTTTTCGGAATGATAAAAAATTTCTCCAGCGGCAGTTCGCGCTTCCCCTTCGGACCCTCGATCCGGACCTTCGTACCATACGCAATGAGAATCGGGGCGATGGTGGAAGGACTGACGAACTTGGCGTGACCCTCATTGGCGAGAACAGCGTGGTATCGGTTTTCCCCCGCTGCGACCAATTCCTTGCCGGTCTCGTCCTTGGGCAAAAGGCCAAAGCCATTGCGGAAATACCAGCAGCGCGGACGCTGGCACAGATTGCCGCCCAGCGTGGCTTGGCTACGAATTTGAGGGCTCGCAACTTCAATGAGCGCCTCGGCCAGGGCTGGATAATTCTTTCTTACGCCGGCATCTTCCGCCAAATCTCCGAGGTTCGTCAGCGCGCCAATACGCATTCCCTGCACGTTCGAAGAGACGCCTCGAAGATCGTTGATTTCTTTTATATTAATCAGGCGCCGGGGCGTTACGATGTCATCTTTCATTAGCGCGAGCAGGTCGGTGCCGCCCGCGAGAATCTCTGTCTTGCCCCACGTCGCAGCCAGAAAGCTGACGGCCTGGGCCTTGTTATTCGGACTGACGTATTCGAAAGGTCGCATCAGGCACCTGCCTTTTGTCCGAGTGCTGCCAGGACACGGTCGGGAGTCAGTGGAAGAAACGGCACGCGCACTCCAATTGCATTCGCGACCGCATTGGAGATTGCTGCGCCGGGCGAGATCACGGGTGGTTCCCCGAGCCCTATTACGCCGCGTTCGTCGTAACCTTTGCCCGTCATCATGTGCACGACGAGCTCGGGGATGTCGCTCAGCCCAGCCAAACGGTAGAACTCCATATTGTCATTCAGCATGTGACCGGTGGTCGGGTCCATGACTTTCTCTTCGTAAAGTGAGTAGCTGATACCCATGATCAAGGCGCCATAACACTGGCTCTCGGCAGTCGTGAGATCAATGACCAGCCCGCAGTCCTGAACCGCAACCATCTTTTTGACTTTGACGATGCCAGTCTCGGTATCGACTTCCACTTCGGCCATCTGCACGCCGCCAACGCCGCTGCTGGTGAGATCCGGTGGTTTGCTTTTGTTGGGATTCTTGCCGCGTAGGGTGAGCGGCATCGCGCCGAGTTTGGAACAAGCTTCTTTCCAACCAAGCGATCGGGAGGAATCTCCGCGGACCCTAACGGTTCCATTCACACATTCCAGATCCTCGGGTTTTGCGTTCAGTGCAGGCGCCACTTTCGCGAAGAGCGCGTCGCGCGCATCGACGGCAGCCCGGCGCGTGGAAGAACTCACACCGCCAATTGTGGTTGAACCGCCGGAGCCGCCTGATGGCGGATAATTCGTGTCGCCAATCTGAAGATAGATCGCATCCATCGGGATGCCTAACGTATCAGCCGCAACGATGAGGATGCAGGTACGAGTTCCCGTCCCCAGATCCTGGGAACCCATTTTGAGTTCGACGGATCCGTCCGGTTGAATGGTGAGATCGCAATCACTGCCATGGCCGCGTCCGCCCCAGGTATGAAGGGAGAGTCCGACCCCACGCACTATCTCACCCGAATTGCCTTGCCGGCGGGGATGCCACTTCTGTTTCCATCCTATAAGGTCGGCAGCGATGGCGAGTTCTTCGCGATAAATATCCTGACGCGGTTTGGTGAGGTCGAGATTCTTGCTGAAGAATTCGAGCGGGTCTAAATCGAGCTTGGCGGCCAGGTCATCCAGAGCACACACGGTAAGAACGGCAGCCTGCGGATGGTTCGGTGCACGCCAGGCGCGCGCGGGGCCGATGTTGTTGCTGATAGCGGTGTGCTCTTTTCGCTGGTTCGGAACATTAAACACATAAGGAATCGGCGGCATGCCTCCGCCGCCGGGGCCGCCTGTACCCCACGAGTCTGACTGCCAGGCAACCAGCGTACCATCTTTCTTTGCCCCGACTTTCACGCGGGCATAGGCCGAGGGCCGGGCGCCGGCCACTTTGAGTTCCGCGTCACGCTCAAGCATGATGCGCACCGGCTTGCCGCCGGCCTTCTTCGATATTTCCGCGGTGAAGATCCCCCAACGATCGGGAGCAAACTTACTACCGAAACCTCCGCCGATATTGTCCTGATGGACACGAATGTTGGTGGCGGGAATTTTCAAGGGCTCCGCCATCTGCCCGGGAATACCAGAAACATTCTGCGTGGAGATGTGGGTGAACAGGTGGTTGTCATCGGTCCATTCGGAAATTGAACCGTGACTTTCCATGCAGCAGTGTGTGATGAGGGGGACGCCGTATAGGCCTTCGGAGACGACCTCGGCTTCCGAGAATGCTTTGTCCGGTTCGCCCAGAGTTTGCGCAGCGGTCTTCTGGTAATTCGACTTCTCTCGCTTCGCAGCCTCGGGATGAACGGTTGCAGATCGAATGGCATCCAGCACGGCGTCCGTGGCGCCATCGGCTTTGAGCCCCTGCAGAGTTTCGTCGCTGGCTTTCTCCACGATCCCGTATTGCTGGATCTGGCTGACCATCTGCTGACTCGGCACCTGGTTATCCAACATGTCGTCGATATCGTCCATGCTCAGCGGACCTTGTCCTTGCCCAGCGCCTTTGGGAGGCTCGGCGTCGCTGACCAGATGAGGCAATTGCTGATATGCCACTTTGATTCTGCGAATGGCGTCTTCGGCCGTAGGTTCGTCGATCGCCGCCACGGCAACGATTTCATCTCCCTCCCAATGAATCGTGGAGCCTGGTCCCTGCACGATGTGGACAGCCTTTACTCCAGGCATCTTCTCCGCGGCACTGGTGTCGACGCTGACGATTTTGGCGTGCGCATAGGGACAACGCAACACCTTGCCGTAGAGCATGCCCGGACGATCGACGTCGTAGGTGTATTTAGCCTGCCCTGAAACTTTGACGGATGAATCGACGCGGGTGATGCGCTTGCCGATCAGAGTGCGTTGATCTGCCTGGGGCCATGCATAGTTCGGAATAAGGTCCGGCATAACTTACGCTCCCCTCTGCGCAACTTGCGCGATGGCCTTGCGAATTCCATCATAGGTTCCGCAGCGACAGAGATTGCCGCTCAGACCGTGTCGGATGTCCTCCGGCGTGGGTTGCGGGTGTTGGTCGAGAAATGCTTTGCAGGCCACGACGAAACCGGGAGTACAGAAACCGCATTGTGAAGCATCGTTGTCGATGAACGCCTGCTGGATCGGATGCAACTTACCTTGCTGCATCAGGGACTCGATCGTGACGATCGGCTTATGCTGGGCTTCGATGGCGAGCAGCGAGCAGGCGTAGACCGGCTTGTTATCCATCAGAACCGTGCAGGCGCCGCATTCACCGCGATCGCAAACCCGCTTGGCGCCGGTAAGCTCGAATTGATCGCGAAGCGCGTCTAACAAGGTGACGCGAGGTTCGAGATTAGCCTTGTATTTCTCGCCATTGATAGTGAACTCCATGGCGACCTTGCCCGGCCCATGCACCGGGATCTCCTCCCCGGCGGCCAGGACTACCTTCGGGCCGGCGACCAGGGGTAGGGCGACGGAAATTCCCGAGATCCTAAGGAAATCACGCCGGGAGACTCCGGATTCATCTATTTTATCTGCTGGATTCTTTGGTTTCGGGTCAGGATCGCGCATTCCAAACCTCCACGGGAGGACAAATTGTTGGCAGCCGGATCTGTTGGTCAGGTGTCACAAGCATTGAACCGCAACGAGAATGATCACCACAGCAAAATTCTCGGTGCCGTCTGAAGCGAATCAGATTCGGAAAACCTGTGGCAGGAAATTATACGCTCACGGCCAATGGCTGCTGGAGCAAGCGCGGATCACGATCGAGCGCCGATGAAGATAATTCACAGTTCGCGATGCCGACCGTCCATGGCGGCATTGCAAAAATGTGTGCGTCACATGCAAGCTGATATCCATGCCAGAACTGCCCGATATTGCCGCCTACACCAGCGCGCTCGATTCGCGCATCGTTGGTCAGCCCCTGGAGCGGATTCGGCTGACGAGTGCTTTTCTCCTGCGAACTGCACAACCGACCCCTGCGAGTGTGGAGGGTCGCATAGTCCGCGAACTGCGGCGACTCGGGAAGCGCATTGTAATCGGCGTAGAGAACGATCTCTGGCTGTCCCTTCACTTGATGATTGCGGGCCGGTTGCACTGGCGGGCGCCGGCAGTGAAGCTAGCCGGACGACAGACTCTGGCGGCTTTCGATTTTCCCAATGGTTCTCTGGTTCTTACCGAGGCCGGGTCAAAGCGCCGCGCTTCGTTGCACATTCTGCTCGGCGAGGAAAGCTTGAGCACTTTCGATGCAGGAGGAATCGAAGTCTTTGCGAGCGATCTCAACACATTCCGCGCGACGCTCACGGCGGAAAACCACACTCTGAAGCGGGCACTGACGGATCCACGCCTGGTGAGCGGTATCGGCAATGCATATTCGGACGAGATCCTGCACGCGGCGCAACTATCTCCCATCACGCTCACACAAAAAATGAAACCCGAAGAGTGGGAGAGACTGTTCGCTGCAACCCGCCACACGCTCGGGTTTTGGGTGGACCGGCTCTGCTCCGAGGCAAAGATCGCTTTCCCCGAAAAGGTCACGGCGTTTCGCGAGGGTATGGCGGTTCATGGTCGTTACGGCAAGCCATGCCCGAGATGCGGCGAGAATATTCTGCGGATTCGTTATGCCGATAAAGAAACAAACTACTGCGCCCGATGCCAGACTGGTGGGAAAGTTCTAGCCGATCGAAGCTTGTCGCGACTATTAGGTTCGGATTGGCCACGGACATTGGAAGAGCTGGAAGCTCTGAAGCGCCGCTGAATATATGATGTTATCGGCAACTTCAACCTCGCCGACAAATATCGCAGAACGTTCACCTTTGCCGTGCGTTCAGCTTGTCGAGTACGCTCTTCAACTGTTCAAGCTTCTGTCCAGCCTCCCCCAGTTTGCCTTCCGCGGTCAGATGCTGGTAGTCGGCGAGGTCTTTGGCAGCTTCCGCGATGAGCGCATTGAGATCCGCTGCGGGCTGGGACGACGCGGCGGAGGCTGACTTGCTTCGCTCCGCCTGCGGCAGGGTAGCCTCGCCGCTGGTTGGAGAAGCAGTCAGCGACGAGACGGCTCCGCCAAAAAGCGAGGCCATTGCCGATTCGAAGGTTGGTCCGTATGCTAGCCGATCTTGCAGCGCGAGCACGACCAGGCGCAACTCCGGCATCGGACTTCGCTCAGCCTGCAGATAAATCGGCTCCGCATATAACAGTGCTTTCCCAGTCGGAATTACAAGCAGGGCGCCGCGCCTCACGTGCGAGCCCTGCTGATTCCATAGGGTCAATTGTCCAGAGAGCTGCGCGTTCTGATCGATTCGCGCCTCGATCTGCAATGGTCCGTCGACTAACTTTGTTTTGGGAAAGTTGTAGACCACCGAAGTGCCGTAATGTGCAGCGTCGCTGCGCCCGGCAATCCAGCCAATCAAGTTATTCCGGTTGGCCGGTGTGAAAGGAAGAATCTCCACAAACTCCTCGCCGGTTTCGCCGGGTAGTTTCATCAGCACGAAGTTCGGCTGCATTGCCTGGGTCGTCTGCTCACCGCCTTCGCCCATGCCAACTTCGGTGGCAACCGTCCACAAGTCTTCACGGTTGTAGAACGCTTCCGGGTCGGTCATATGATAAAGGCCATACACTTCCGCCTGGAGTTTGAGCAACAACTCCGGGTAGCGCACGTGTTTGCGCAGATCCGCCGGCATCAGGGCTGCATCCTTGAACAGTGTTGGAAAGATGCGACGGTAGGCTGCAATCATTGGATCTTCGGGATCGAACACATAAAAGGTCGTCGTGCCATCATAGGCGTCGATCACTACTTTCACGCTGTTCCGCAGGTAGTTGATGGAGTTGTCGCCGAGGCGATAGTGGGTCGAGTAGGGATAACTGTCTGAAAGCGTGAACGCATCCATGATCCACGACAGTCGACCGTCGTCGCCCAGCACGATGTAAGCGTCTGGATCGTAGGTCAAGAATGGCGCCAAGGCCGACACGCGGTCGCGAATGTTGCGGCGCATCAGCAGCCGGCTGTCCTTGTTCACGTCATCACTGAATGGCAGCTTCGCGAGGTCATCGCGATCGAGCGCGAGAATAAGGCGCCGCAGAAATCCGCCGACCACGATACCGCCATTGCCTTCGTACGATGTGAGGTTGTTGGTTGCGCCTTGCGGATAATTGAATTCCTTCTGCCGTGTCTTGACGTAGACGTCGGTGTTGGTCATCTCGCCGAAATAAATCTCTGGTCGAGTTACGTTCAGGCCACGCACCGTGCTTTGGACTGGCATATTGCTGAGAATCAGAGTGGGCAGCCCTTCCGCCGTAAAACCGTTGACCGGATTCATTGTGATGCCGTAGCCGTGGGTATAGATGAGCTTCTCGTTAATCCAGTTGCGGCTGCTTTCCGGGAGCTTATCCACGTTCAGTTCGCGCGCGGCGAGCATCACTTCGCGAGTCGTGCCGTCAATCGTATATCGATCGATATCAATGTCAGGAAAATCGTAGTAGGTGCGAATTTCCTGGATCTGGCGCAGCGTGTCCTGCAGGGCGCGCCAGTCCCACAAGCGGATGTTCTGAAGCGTAGCTTGATTATTCTGCGGGTCGGCTGCCTCAACCGTCGTCTCAGCAGGAAACTCACGCTGCGTCATCCGGTTCAATCCGTAGGCTTGGCGCGTCAATTCGGTGTTGAAGACAATGAACGGTTTTTCGCGGACCAGTTCGTTCGGCTTGACGATAAAGTTGCTGACGTACCAGGCGACGCCTTGAAGGGCAACATAACAGACCAAGGCTGGAACGATCGCGGCGAGCAGCCATCGCCCGCGTGGCAACCGCGTGGCGTTTAGGATCGCTACAACTGCGCCTAGAACGAGCGCCGCGCAGACGATGAGCATTCCGGTGAGCGTGATGTGCGCATCTGTGTAAGTGACGCCCCCGAAGATCGTATGATCGTCGAGCAATCGCCCGAAGCGGCCCATATACGCGCGCATGGCGAGAACCAGTAAAAGAAACGCAAAGGCGATCGACAGCCCTCGCCAGGGTAGCGTTACGTGGCGGCTCAGACGGCCTGCAAGTACACGAGCTCCGCCCGCGATCAAGACGAAGAAAACGGCAAGTAGACAGGTAATCACGGCCAGTGTAAGCAGCCAGCCGGCGATCAGCTGCCACGCCGGTAGGGTAAACAAAAAGAAATTTATCGGTTTGCCAAAAATCGGGTCTACGACGCCGCCACTCGCACGGGGCGCATACCAAAAGAGCGCAAGTGTGGGCCACTCCCCTGTCATGGCGGCGCCGGTCGCAAGAGCGATGGCGAGCGAGATGCCGAGCGCGATGAGCCGCAAGGCAGGCTCAACCGGCAGCTTCAGCGGTTGCCCGCCGATGAGGATCGTGTGACCGTCTGGCAAATCTCCGAGATGGGCCCTCTTTAGAGCCAGGAAGGATCCGTACAGGACGAGAAATGTGGTGACTGCAAAGGTCGCGAAGACTTCCGACTGAAGGCTCAGGGTTTTCCAAAACACGTCTCCGTAGCCGAGCGATCGGAACCAGAGTACGTCGACGCAATAAGACAATGCGGTCCGAGCGCCGAAGACGAGACCGGCAAAGATAGCGAGGAGGATCAGGAAACGACGACGACGAAGCGGCCCCCCCAGATTCGCACGGGGCCAGTCAATAGACTGCGACATTGCTGTTCTCTCTTTTCATCCACTATTATTTATCTGCATGATACTCCCTCTCCACTGTGGCAAATTGCCTTATGGCTCGGCCCCCTCCATGCCGTTGCGACGAGACACTATCGATGTCAGATATCCTGCCCGGCGTATTAGTAATTGCAATGACGGGTGACTACCGTAATTTCAAGGCCGCCGCGACGAAGGGAGTCAGAATTGCCAGAACTGCAACAAACTGCGACAGAAGCCACCGCAACACTGAGAAGATAATTATGAGTGGTTTTGCCGGCCACAGCAGACCTCCTTCACGGACGGAAGCGGGGCCATTGGTCGAGGTCAATCATTCAGCCACTGGCGCGCCGGCCCTCGATCTGCCAGGCCCAAAATACGAATCTTCGCCGCCAATCCACCATGTTCCACGCTCTCGCCTCAAGGGGCGCGCACACCCTGATAGGATGTGCACTTCGGCGAAGCGCGATTATTTTAATACCGGACACGAGTGAGGGCGTCTTGTCAGTGACATAGGTCACACTTGTCATCATTAAGTGCCATCCAATGAATTCGTGGTTGTAGCCAGTAATTCTCGTCGTTATGCGGTCCAGAAAATCGGTAACCATACGCTTGATCTGCGCGATTCCAAAAGAACATCTTTGATGACTTCCCGGGCTGGACTGGTGGAAGGCAAATCTTCACTCACGATCTCAATAACTACGACGACTCGCGCGAGTGGATCTCGATTCTCGCGGACCAGAGCCGGAAGCTAGTTCTCCAAGGGGTCGCAGTGCAGGAATCTGGGTGCGATGCAAGCGTTCAATCTTCTCGCGGCCCGCGCGCAATTGCTGTGTCATGTGATTGAACGTTGCAGGGATCTTATGGTCCACCTTGAGCGGCATGATGGTTCATGCCACATTGCTCATCTTCCCGACTGAGAGCGTAGTCAAGGTACTGAGCAGAAACATCCCTACCGCTATGCGTTGCAGAATAAGAATCTCTTGGAAATATCTTCCGCGCCGTGCGGTGAGACAGACCAATCTCCTCGCACAAAAGCCGCTAAGCAACAAAGAGCCTTTCCGGGCGTCGGAGCAGCAGAGCCCGCATCATGGTCCATCACGGCCCAGTCGCGGCAACCTCGGGATCAGAATCAAGATCAGACCGTAGAATAGAAGGGATGCCACCAGTGATGCGGGGTTGCCGAAACGAAGGTCCTCGAAGACGAGTTTGAGGGTGCCAAATGCTATGGCAACATAGGCAACCCACAATAGTTCCGCGCGTTTTAAACGCGAGCCAATATATCCGAACATAAGTGCGGCTGAGCAGGTCACCACGGTCCGGACAACGGAGAGACGCGAAGCATTAAGTGTTCCGACCGAGGAAGCGAGCCGGACGCTCACCGTGACTGCCAGGGCCGCTGCCACCCAAGCGACCAGCACGCAAGGCACAATCCAGAGTAACCGCTCTTTCTGCTGATCAGGCGAAGCATGCGAGCCGACTGCATAGCAGAGACCGGCAGAGACCGGGACTACCCATGCGACTCCGTCCAGAGCGGGAGGAACCTGCCCGGCCAGAGCGCCCCCAGCAAAATGCAAAAGGCCAGAGAAAATCGCCGCCGCTATCAGATAGAAGGACACGTGCAAGCCAAGACTGAGCTTGCCGGTACGCATGTACAAGAAAGATACCGCCACTGCAGCCACGCACAAAAAAGGCGCCCGTAAGTTTGCCGGGAAGGCGAGTGTGGTGCCCGCCAGCAGAAGTGCGACTGCATAACTCGCATACACGCGGCGATTTAGAACATGCTGGTCGGCTGCGAGACGAGACAGCGTACCCCAATAGGACACCATCGCAACCAACAGAAAAAAAACTCCGAGCGCTACGCCAGAGCCGGGATTCGCGCGCAGCGCACCAAAAGTCGCGAGCACAAATGCCACGACGGCTTGCGCTATTTCAAAAATGGTCAGCCGGTGGCGCAACCCCATGCTACCGATGCCGATGCTTCCGCCGTAGATCGCAAGCAGCGCCAGGCACAACGCGGCGATCGCGGTTGAACCGATGGGCCGATACTCAGATGGAAGTCCCTCAGGCGAGGTCATTACATAGATGAGTATCCAGATGGCGAGATCGGCTGCGATTGCTGGGATCACCCTCGTACGGAGGCGGTGGCCGGAATCCACGATCATTTCGGCCCCCAGAGCCAAAGCCAGCATTCCCACGGTAAACGGCACAAGGTCGCGGGTGGCGATGAGGAGCGCCAGGGCGGTACTCACCGCCGCCAGAGTGGTCACCCACGAAATTACCTGCAGGTTTCTCCGCCAAGCCAATGCCCAAGCCAGCAAAGCGAACGCAACCAGCACTGCCGCCGCAAAGGGTGGTCGAAGAGTTTGAAACCGCACGGTGGATTCCCACAGCAACGGACAAAGGATGACCGTTGCCGTGACTGCATACGTCACGCTGGCTAGGTTATTTGTGGCGTGCGTCCTGCCGGCCCAAACGAGCCACAGCCCCGCGTAAAGGATCGCCACGATCAATATGGGGAATGGCGGAATGGCTCCCGACTCGGCCACTGCGCGCAGCAAGTAAGCTCCCGCAATTCCGAGGACGGCTCTGCCACAAACCGGCAGTGTGCCCGCGGATAAGTTCGGCCCTGGAAATCCTCGCGCCGTCTCCGGGGCTCGCGATTTCGGAACCTCAGCGGTCGCAGGTTTAGATACGGCAGGGATGGCATTCGCGGGTTTGCCTTCCAAGGCGGAAACGCGCCGTTCCAGTTCCCGCACTCGTTCGCTAAGTTGTTCGTCATCCGATGCGATTCTGTCGAAAGATCTTGCCATTCGCTTCTCCGCATCTGCCTGATGAAACCGCGCCTAGCCGATTCCGTCCGCCGAAGCTGTGCTGGGGTCGGGCTGTGAGGCTGCCTGCGGCCAAGGTGGCAGCAGTTTCACCAGAACCCACAGAATTATGAAAGGAAGAATCATGAGCGCGATCGCAGTCAACAGGCCTTCCCTTGTGGCGAAGGCCATCTTGTAGGTGGTGTATCCGAGAAAGCTCTTGGAGAAAAGCTGACCGCCGATGACCACATTCCAGCGCATGGCAAAAATTCCAACCATGGTCAAACATCCAGACAGGACGTAGAGCCGTTTCCGTGCAACGTCACTCAGCCTCAAGACCTGGATCAGGCCCAACAATGCGATTGGTATGATCGTGCCTAGCAGGATTTGGACGATCACGTGAGATACCCACAAGCGCGTATGCACCATGAAATCCAGACTGCGAAACGATTCGTCAGCTTCATAGATTCGCTGCAACAGGTCCAGCATCTCCAGGCTGAAGTCGATGACGAAGGTGTAAAGGAGATACCGCGCGATAGTGTCCAGGCAGCGCATGTCGATCGACTGCCTCCGCAGCCGTGTCGTGAGCATGTAAAGCAACATTACTGCCGAGATTCCAGACACCATTGCTGAGAACACAAAAACGATAGGCATCAGCGGTGACGACCACCAGGGATTTGCCTTCACCGATCCAAAAATAAATCCAACGTACCCGTGCAGAAGAAATGCCGATGGAATCCCGATCAGCGTGATGAAATACCCGAGCCTGTCGTCAATCCGCAGCGAGCGTTCACTGACATTGTTGGAGCCTAAAGTCAACACACGATAGATCAGACGCTTCCAGCCGCTCGCGGTCTGGGACAGTTCGACGATTTCACGCCGGTAATCGAGCCAGATTTCTAACAGCAGCACTGCCATCAAGTACCAGAGATAGACAAATCCGAACATCGCCATGGCTGACGAGCGGTGCGGGGTCAGATACATCTCGAACGAGCGCTCGGGATGTCCCAGGTGCAATTGCAGAGGTAGCGGGGCCACTAACAGGAATGCAAGCGCCGTGAGTAAGGCCAGTCGGTAGGTGGGCTTTACCTCCTCAACTCGGAACACGCGTTCGAGAGACGCCAGGATGAAAGCGCCCGCCACCAATCCCGTGATGAAAGGATAAAGAACGATCAGGACGCTCCACTGGAGCTCCACTTCATTCGGATACATAAAGCCTTCTACGGGTATGTGCACCTGCCTCCTTAAAACTCGCAGCTTATCGGACTGAGCTCATCGCATTGAATTCACCTGACCGAACCATCCATGCCGTTGTAAAAAACTTTTGCGCCGGTTGCCATGTGCGGCTTCAGGACTTGAACCGTGTGTGTCCTTAGGTACTCGTGAATCGGATCCTTGGTATTTTTCAGGTCGGCCAACTGGCGCGCGCCGGTAGGACAGACCTCGCAGCACGCCGTCGTCAGCCCCTTGGTGATGCGGTGATAACAGAGCGAGCATTTTTCCGCCGTGTTTGTTCTTGGATTGATAAAGCGGCAACCGTACGGACACGCCTGCACGCAATAGCGGCAGCCGAGGCAGTAACTCTTGTCGATCAGCACGACTCCGTCCGGCGTTACAAAAGTCGCTCCCACCGGACACACCTGCGTGCAAGGAGAATCTGCACAGTGGTTGCAGAGCTTGGGAACGAAGAAATTCTTGCCACCATCGTCCGCGTGGGGCGGAAAGCCGTCCTTGCCGCCGTTGGGCGATTCTACTTCCGGCCTTTCAATCTTCCAGCCCGCTACGTGATAGCGCTCAATCCAAGTACGGAAATAGCCTTCTGGAACTTCGTTTTCTTCTGCGCAAGCGCGCACGCAACTTCCACACCCGATGCACTTGGGGATGTCGATTAACATGGCCCACCAGTGCTCCGTCATCTTGTAATTGGGCGCGGCTTCCGGAGTACCCGCGACAACGAACCTCCACGCGACGGCAGCCGCGGGCAACAGCACCAGCATTCGACGGCGGGTGATTTCCATTATCTTTTCTCTCCCGTCTCGATCTTCGCTGTGCTGCTCTTCTCCGTTTCAATCTTTGGGTGGTGGGGCTGGTGGCAGGTGTCGCAGGCAATTCCTCCAGAGTGATCCGCCGTAACAACCTGTGGGAAGCCTTTCGGCTTGGCAGCGTTGGCCTCGTGACAGCGGGAGCAGAGCACAAATGTATCCAGCTTCGCGGGTTGAACCGAACTAGGATCGTCGGCGTGCTTTGCCAGAGCACCATGACAAGCCTCGCAAGGCACAACCACATGCTTGCCAAGCTTTTTCTGATCGACAACGTCGGAGTGACAGGCCTCGCAGGTGTCGTGTCCCGCAAATGCAACCGGCCGAGACGCGATCTCACCGATCGCCGCACCGCGATAGTGGCCATACTGCCCAAAACTTTTCGGCACGACTGCGGCCCGCAGAATTACGAACGTCGCCAGCCCTATCGCGAATACAAACACCAGCCGGACGAGATGTTCGATGTCTTTAAACAAGTGTGCGTTCCCTCATGCCAGCCCCGACTTGCGTCTGAAAAAGGCCAATGTACTTGAATACTCATGATTTTTCTCGCCGGCGATGATTGAAGTCACGGGCAGCTGTGATGGTAGTCACTCCGTAAGCGTTTCCGAAACCTCTCTCTCGCCATCCCCTCAAGAAGTTCAGCTCCGGTGGCTGACGAGCACTGGAGAGATCGAGAAAATCAGCGCCGCCGTCGCGGTGCCGCATGCTTTGATTGGTAACGCGGAAGCCCTCGCCTAAATACGAATCTCTCTGATGGGAGTCTTTTTGCGCGGTTGCGACGGGGCGGTGATCTGCTGGGCGGGCGCGTGAGATGGCAGCAGAGCTGTGAACTTGCTTCCCCTCCCCACGACGCTATGCAGTTCAATGGAGCCGCACTGCTCTTCCACGATACCGTAGGTTAGGATTCTGATTGCGAAAGCTAACCGGGATACTTTCCCGTAATGTAGCCCTCCAACTCCTGAATGGTTTGCGCCTGTCCGGAGATAACCCACTTCACCAAGTCCCCGATTGAAACCACCCCCACCACGGTGTCATCTTCCAACACCGGGAGATGGCGGAAATGGTGTTTAATCATAATGGCCATACATTCGTCTACCGTCTGTCGGGGACTCACGAAGACAACTGGGCTGGTCATGATCTGGCGGACCTGGGTTTCTCTTGAAGAATGGCCCATGAGGATTACTTTGCGCGCGTAGTCGCGCTCCGACAGGATACCTACCAGTTTAAGGTTGGAAATGACCAGCAAGGCACCTATACCGTGGTCGGCCATCCTCTCGATCGCCTCGTAGACCGACTGCTCGGGCGCTATCGATAGGACTCTGTTTTCGTCTTTGCTCTTCAGTAATAATCCAATTGTGTCGGAAAGTTTCATCAAGCTCCCTAAACCAGATCCGTCACTTGCCGCTGCGCCAATCATATACCGGATGGCATTCTTCGCTGCGGAAAGAAGCGTGTCCGTCTTCTTCACCAGCTCTCGAGGAAGGATTACGTGGAGGCTTTCTTCAGCAGGACACCGTGCGGCCCGCTCCGGGCCAAGAGTTATTCCTAATGCTCGGCACCGCGCACACGGCCGCGCTTTGTCGCCGGTCCGTGCTGGGTGAAATGCCATCACCGCTGGTTTTACTGTTTGGCGATCGTCTCCACTGGCGCGCCGTCGGGTACGGACTCCAGGCGGCTCAGGGCTGCAACCGGCCGCGCAAACGGCATAGGGCTGTCCTTGCTGTAGGCACGCAGCAAGTGATACGTAATGAGCAATTGCGTGAGGGCCAGCGGATCGCTATGCCGCACTTCGCTTCCGTCGTTGTAATCGCCGAACTGATCGGCGCGCAACGGTCGCAAATCAGGAAGATGCTTCCAGATCGCTTGCTCCAATTCAGCCGTGTGTTCGCGGCTCACGCTGCCGTCCACCTCAAGGAACTCCACTGGACGTCCGCAGTCACGCCCGAGTTCCAGGCGAATGCCCGCAGCTCGACCGTTCTTATGGTTGACAAGATAAGTGAGGTCGGGATGAGGAATGGTTGGGCGCAACACCAGATGAACGTTCAAATGACCATCCGTTTGATCAGAACCCACGCCGCTTTCCGGATAGAAACGCACAACGATGTCGGCGAATTCGCGCTGGGGGCGAATGAAGTCCCGCGAATCCGGTTCACGCCTCTCCATCTCCGTCAATACCTGCTCGGCCGCATAACCGCGCTTGGCCGTGTCGCGCTTGATCTTCCACAGGCACCTCATGTCCTCGGGAGGATCGAGAAAAACTTTGACGTCGTAGAATTGCCGCATCGCTGCCGTGTGGAATCCCAGTAGCCCTTCCACAATCACGAATTCGCGCGGTTCAACGTACTCAGGCCGCACCAGCGAACCTGTGCTGTGGTCATACACCGGCTTGAGCATGGGTTGGCCGTAGTGTGCGCGCTCCAGGTGCAATTCCAGAATGTCGAGAAAGTTGCATTCGGGATGCAAGGGAGTGATGTTCAGACGCGCTCGCTCGGCGCGATCGTACTTGTGATAGTCGTCGGCGCACACGTGGGTCACGCGCTCCGGGCCAAGCAGGCGGGTCAATCCCCGGGTAATCGTCGTCTTGCCGGCGGCGCTGTCGCCCACGATGCCCAACAAGATCGGTCTCCTCTTCATCGCTCCTCCTCACTCTTGCTCTGCACCGGTTGCGCGCCACTCGCCATACCGGCTTCAGTTTCGCCGTCCAACCCCCCTTGAAAAACCCGGCTCTGCCGCACGTCAATGGCGGCAATGCGAACGAGCTGTTCTTTGCCGATGCGTCCGCCCTCATGAACCAGCCGGCTAGCCTGACGCAGCTTGATTCGGTCGATGGCATTGCGCACGCTGCGCGCATTGGCAAATTGGGGCTGCCGGATTCGCAGCTCGAGATATTCAACAAATGCCTCTCGAGCCTCGTTGTCAAAACTGTAGCTCTGCTCGCGCAGCATCAATTCGGCAATCGTCGTCAGTTCCGCCAAAGTGTAATCGGGAAAGCTGATGTGATGCGCCACACGCGATCGAAATCCAGGATTGTACTGAAAGAAAGTTGCCATTCGATCTTGATAACCGGCCAGGATCACGACCAGATCTTCGCGCTGATTTTCCATGGCCTGCAGCAACATCTCCACTGCTTCCTGCCCGTAGTCGCGTTCGTTCTCCGGCCGGTAGAGGTAATACGCTTCGTCGATAAACAGGACGCCGCCCATGGCTTTCTTCAGAATTTCCTTCGTCTTGGGAGCCGTGTGGCCAACGTACTGACCCACCAGATCGTCGCGCGTCGCCACCACCAGATGGCCGCGGCGCAGGTAGCCGAGATGGTGCAGTATCTTCGCCATGCGCATCGCGACGGTGGTCTTGCCGGTGCCTGGATGTCCGGTAAAAGACATGTGCAACGTGGGTCGCTCAGTGGAGAGGCCCATCTCTTCGCGCAAACGAGTTACCAGCAGCAGCGATGCCAAGCGCCCGAGGTAAGCCTTCACCGGCTTGAGGCCAACGAGTTCACGATCAAGTTCCTCCAGAATTTCGTCGAGATGGGAATCCCGATGTGCCGCGCCGATGTCTACGAGGCTCTCCTCAGGGCTGGGGAGTGGAACGGCGTCGACAAGAGAATCTGTGTCCAGTTTGTGCATGGCATTTCTCGTGTTCTAGTTCGCCGACTTGCTCCTCGGTCGAATGGTGTACTGAATACGGCGATCCTGTGCCTCGGTACGTTCCAATACAAAACCTGGCTCATCTTCGGGCCGCTGCACGATAAAACTCAGCATGGTGGTCTGCTTGCCTTTGGTGCGGTCGTAGCCGTTCAGTTTGATGTAATGCTGCGGAAAAGTCTTGCGGCATTCCTCAAGGCGCTCCATCGCTCCGTTCAGGTCTTGCAATTCAAACATCGGAAGCCCCCACATTTCCCAGTAGGAGTTCCGGGGATGAGGATCGTCGGTGTGCTCGATCGAGAACGCCCAGCCGTTATCGAAGCAATACCGTACTTGAGCTTCGATTTGTTCTTCCGTGAAGTCGGGCAAATAAGAAAAAGTTCCTTGTGTAATGCGCATGATTCGTCTCCATTCGCAACGCAGTTCGTAACAACGTCGCTCGTTAAGCACCCCGGCTCATCCAACCGTGACGGTGCTGACTGCATCCGGCACGTCCGTGGATTCGAAGTCGTAGCTGACGTCCTTCCAGATATCCAGCGCCTTGCGAAGTTCCGGGGACCAGCGGGCAGCCTTGTTCAGGATTTCCGGTCCCTCGTTGAGGAAGTCACGTCCTTCGTTACGAGCCTGGATCATCACTTCCGTGGCCACGCGATTCGCTGTCGCGCCTTGGGCAATCCCGTCTGGATGACCGATCGTGCCTCCCCCGAACTGCAGCACCACGTCTTCGCCGAGAAGGTGCAGCAACTGATGCATCTGCCCGGCGTGGATGCCGCCGGAAGCAACCGGCATGACCGCCGGCAGGGACGCCCAGTCCTGCTCGAAATACAATCCTTGAGATAAATCGGCATCGATCTTGTTCGACCGCAACGTGCTGTAGTACCCGCGAATCGCGTTAGGATCTCCCTCCAGTTTGCCGACTACTGTGCCCGCGTGAATGTGGTCCACCCCCGCCAGTCGCATCCATTTGGCAATCACGCGGAAATTTACACCGTGCGTCTTCTGGCGTGTGTAAGTTCCGTGACCAGCGCGGTGAAGGTGGAGTATCACTCCATTGCGGCGTGCCCACTTCGCCATCGATTGGATCGCGGTATACCCGATCGTGAGGTCGATCATCACAATCACGGTTCCGAGATCTTTGGCGAAGTCCGCGCGCTCGTACATTTCCTCCATGGTCCCGGCCGTTACGTTCAGGTAATGTCCCTTGATCTCGCCGGTCGCAGCCGTGGCGCGGTTCACCGCTTCCATGCAAAACAGAAATCGATCGCGCCAGCGCATAAAAGGTTGGCTGTTGATGTTCTCGTCGTCCTTGGTGAAGTCGAGTCCGCCACGCAGCGCCTCGTAGACCACGCGTCCATAGTTGCGGGCGGAAAGTCCCAGCTTGGGCTTCACGGTGGCGCCCAGCAGCGGACGCCCGAACTTATTCAGGTACTCGCGTTCCATCACGATGCCGTGAGCCGGGCCCTGAAAGGTTTTCGCGTAGTGCGGAGGGATCCGCATATCTTCCAGTCGCAGAGATTTGAGCGCCTTGAAGCCGAACACGTTGCCGATAATTGAAGAGGTAAGGTTGGCAATCGAGCCTTCTTCAAAAAGATCAATGTCGTAAGCGATATAGGCGATGTGTTGATCCGTGCCTGGGACAGGGTCGACCCGGTAGCACTTCGCTTGATAGTGCTCATAGGGCGTCAGGCGATCGGTCCAGACTACGGTCCAGGTTGCCGTCGAAGACTCGCCGGCCACGGCTGCCGCTGCTTCGATAGGGTCAACGCCCGATTGCGGGACCAGGCGGAACGCGCACAGAATGTCGGTGGCCTTCGGATCGTAATCGGCGTCGTAGTATCCCATTTCCGCATAGGGCGTGATACCTGCGGCCCAACGGCTCTTCTTCTTGCCCGAGTTATTGTTGCCAGCCATTTCTCTCTCCCTCAAAAAACCAGTAAACTTCTCCGCCATTGGTACGGTGCGGCGAAACGCGTCTCCCGAAAGGACAAATCCAGAAAACGACAAATCAAAATGACGATGCTTTTGAAATGATCGCAGTGGCGGGATGCGTAGTTCCAGACGGCAGCCGGACTGGTTGGCCCGCTGCGTCTTCCTCTTCGTATTTCTGTTTCGAACTTCCGCTTCGTACTTCCAGCGGCTCTGGCTTCGAAGTCGTTCCGGCTGTTTCGCCGACTGTCACCGCCTGCACATTTTGTTAAGGCAATTCGGGTTCCAATTCTGCTTTGAGATTTTCGATGACAGAGGTCGATTCCTAACTAGTTGTTGTTTCTTTCGGTTGAGCCTAAACACAAGAACGCAATCCGGAGCGCGTGGATTCTTGCAGGTTACTAATGCGTGACACACATGTCCCACCCGCGAAAAACAGTAAGGTGTGTAACGGTCTGATAGAGCTTAAGTTATCATTGTGCACTCATCATAGACAAAGATGTCTCACACGTGAGACATTTTTATCTCATCACAGGCTCGGGGAGGAACGGATCGAGATTTTGTGCTTTGCCAGTAAGCGATGAAACGTACGGCGCGGTATTTTCGCCAGCGTCGCGGCCCTGGAGATGTTTCCCTCGGCTTTGAGCAAATAGCTGGACAGCGCTTCCCGTTCAAAATGCTCAATCGCGAACGCCTTGCTAGGCATGAATCCCAGCTGGGACTTGGACGACGCCACATCTTGAACATGAAGCGGAAGGCACTCGGCCTCCACCACGGAAGAGGAGGTTAGAACAACCGCCCGTTCGATGATGTTTTCCAATTCGCGAAGATTGCCCGGCCAGGAATAGTTCTTCAGCAGCGCGAGTGCTTGTGGAGCAATGCTGTCTACTTTCTTGTTGACCTTCGCGCGGGCACGCTGCAAGAAATATTCCGCAAGGAACGGAATATCTTCAATCCGCTCGCGCAGTGGCGGCAGGGTGATCGAGAAGGTGTTGATCCGGTAGAACAGATCTTCGCGAAACGTGCTGTCACGAATGGCGGTTTCGAGATTCCGGTTGGTGGCGGCGACAATTCTCACCGAAACCTTTCTTGTCTGCATGTCGCCGACCGCGCGAATCTCCCCGGTTTGCAGAGTGCGCAGAAATTTGGCTTGGATCTCCAGCGACATGTCGCCAATTTCATCGAGGAACATCGTGCCGCCGTCGGCCTTTTCGAACAATCCCTTACTGTCGTTATAAGCGCCGGTAAAAGCGCCGCGCTTGTAGCCGAAGAGTTCGCTCTCCAGCAGCGCTGGAGACAATGCCGTGCAGTTCAGCGTGACCAAAGGGTGATTGCTTCGCGCGCTGTTGCGGTGGATGGCTCGCGCCACAAGCTCTTTCCCGGTGCCGCTTTCGCCGCGGATCAAGACGGTCGTGGGGGTCGGCGCAACCTTGGAAATCAATCCCGAGATTTCCTTCATCTTCAGGTTGTTGCCGATAATAAACTCGGCTTCCGCGCGCGCTTCAAGTTCGCGCAGGGCTAGTTGATATTGGTCCTGGAGAGAGTTCGCTTGATTCTTGTTCCCGGCAAACCCCGAAATGAAGCGGGCCGTCTTGCCGCCAACCACTTCTGTCCCTTGGGGCCGCAGGCGGTAAACCTCCCGGCCAACATCGGGATCGCCCGTCACATCAATGATGAGGTCGGCCGCATCTGCTTTCAAGAATTTTCTGTAGTTGGCAGCAACCGGTAAGCCTAGCTCGCGGGCGAGGACGATGCCGGGCGCTCCTTCATCCTTATCAGCCACGCCGACAATCTCAACGCTCGGATCCTGATGGAATAGCTCCACCAGAGCTCTTCCGCCACGGCCGGCTCCGATGAGAATGATTCGCGTCATAGACGGTCCACGTCGACAGTTTCGGAATCCGCGGAGTTGTGTGCGCTCGCGTCTTTCGTCAAAAATCCGGGAATCCCGCGCCAGCCGCGTATTCTACCGCATCTTTACCGCTACTCGTTCGATCCTGGAGCATCTGGTTCGGCAGCCTCGGCGCTCTCGGCTAGAGCGGATTCCGATGGGAAGTTGAATTTCAAGAGAGAAACCTGGCCATCCTGCAGGCAAACCTCGCTCAGTGCACCGTTGGCGATCGTAGGAAATGCAATACGGTACTTTGAGAGCGTCACCCCGAGCAACTGACAAAGCGCAACGCGGATCAGGGTGTTGTGCGTAACAACCAGAACGCGGCCGCGAGGATACGTTGTCTCAATCTCTTTGAAACAATCCACGGCTCGCAACGCAACATTCCGCGGGTCCTCACCGCCGGGCAGGTGATGGGAGACAGGATCAGACTGAAAGGCTGCGAAAGCTTCCGGAAAAGATTGCCTGAGTTCAGCATTGGTCAGACCTTCGCCTTTCCCGAAGTAAATCTCTCTGAGCCGTGAGTCGACGCGAGCCACGATGCCGGTTTCTCGTTCCGATGGCGCCGCTGTCTGACGCGCTCGTAGCAAAGGCGATACCCAAATGGCGGCGAGATTGGTGGAGGACGCCCAACTTGCGAGTTGCTCCGCCTGCTCCACGCCGCGCGGGCTCAGCGGGATGTCTGTGCTGCCAGCATAACGGTTCTCCGCGTTCCAGATGGTTTCGCCGTGGCGAATGAGCGCGAGGCGGGTCATTTTTACTGGGCTTTCCTTCCTGCATGTTCGTGAAGCGCCGGTTGGATCCAGCCACGGCGCGCCAGTTCTTCCACTAGCCGCAGATATGGATCGTGAAAACGAGCGACGTGGTCCGGCCGGGGAGTGACCACCTCGCGAATGCGTACCATTTCGCGAGCGACGTCGGAAACCCGCCGCTCAGAAACGTTTTTCCCCTTGGAGGCGGCGAGCACGGCCATTCCCAGCGCTGGCTCTGGGTTCTCCGGTAGGTGAACTTGCCGCCTCAGGATATCGGCGCGAAGCTGGCACCAGTACCGGCTGCGAGTTGCGCCGCCCGTGAAGATCAAGTCGTGACCAATGGGTGCACCCAACCTATCGAGAGAATCAAAGCAGAGCCGCTCCATGAATGCCACTCCCTGAAGCAGCGCGGCATAGAGATCAATCTCGTCGGTAGGAGAGCCGAGCACAAATCCTTCCGCATCAGGCGCAGTGAAAGGAAAGCGTTCACCACGTGAGACCAGGGGATACGCAATGACGGTAGCTGGTTCCCGATCTGCGGCCCGTACGCTTAACACGTCAAGATCGCGTCCAGGAAATCGCTGCGTGAGAATTCCAGCGCCGGTGCTGGAAGCCCCTCCGGGCAGCCAGTTGCCATCTGGAGAGCGGTGCGAGTAAACGACGCCCGCAGGGTCGCGGACCAACTCAGCGGTTACGCCTTTGAGCACCAGCGTAGTTCCCAGCACCGAGTTCCAAGTGCCAACCTCCAGCGCTCCGGCGGCGATCTGGGCGGCGCAGCCGTCAGTCATGCCGGCGATGATCGGTGTTCCGGCGGGAATGCCGATCATTGCTGCAGCTCCTCGGCAGACGGTTCCGATTTGCGTGCCCGAGCGGACAACCGCAGGCATGATGTGATCAGGGATGCGGAGAGCGTGAAGAACTTCCCACGGCCAAGTCTCTCGGATGAGATCGAAGCCTGTCTTGAGCGAGTTGCTTGAGTCCGCTGCAACCTCGTGGCCGGCGAGCCGAACATTGATGAAGTCGGTCTGGTGAGCGAGCCGCGCGCAGGGAATCAAATCGCGATTCTCGCGCAGCAGCCAGAGTAGTTTCGGGAGTGCCCACGAGGGTTGCATGCGATATCCGAGCGAAGCCCACGTGGAGGCGCCAGCCTCATTCACGGAGCGCGATTCGTTCACCGCCCTTGAATCGTCATACATGAGCCCTGACGTAAGAGCCTTGCCCGACCGGTCGACGAGAAGGATCGTGCCGGAAGTACCACCCACCGCCATGCTCTGGATAGACGAGGCCGGCAAGTCGGCAATGGCTTCGCGGCAGGCAAAGACAGTGGCGTGCCACCACTCCTCGGGATCCTGCTCATGACGAGGACCATCGCGCCGGGTGGTGACTGGATGAGCGCCTTGTCCAACGATTAGTCCGGTCCTCGATACGGCAAGGGCGCGAACACTTTGTGTGCCAAGATCAACGCCAAGCCAGCAGTTTCTTTCCCCTTGGTTATAGGCTGTGATGCGGACCTCCATTCTTGACCTGGGGCTTCTGGTCCCCTCCCAAGTTCGGCTGCCAATCCAGATCAGGGAAAAACCGCTGCATCTCCGGGGCTAACTTTTTTCTGCGGGACAGCTGGATCCGCGGTTGCCACCTTATGTTCTGCGCATGACTTTGTGACTCATCAGTCGGCCGTGCGCCGCGTGGGCCAGTTATGCTTGAGCCACGGAGTTTACCCTGCGCTAAGTTTCTGGCATGATGGAACACGCAAGCCAACATGAGCGCTCGTCGATTGCGGAACTCAAAGAAGGCGCCCACCTCTGCATGATTCTACTGGCGCGCAAAGTACATGAAGCGAGATCAATCTCGCAATGCTCTTGCTTCATGATGATGAAAAGAGAATCCAGAATCTTCTCTGTCGCGTCGTCCGAAATTGGAAAGGAGTCCATAACCATCGCACCCCAAGCGTCTTTGATGAAGTGGCAACGACCCACGGTCCGGCGATCTTTTGAGTTCGCGAACGTTGGTGGCAAGAGCGAGGAAGTTATCGGATTCTGATCATGCCTTGGCAGTGCAGTTTAGCCCTTATCGGCCCCCCACTCCGGACCGCTCCAGATAACGATTGGTAACGTGTAGCCCTTTTGCGTTTCCATAGACGACCCCGCCAACGAATAACTGCTCGCATGAGCAAGTCGAAGCTAGAACGATTGCTTTGAAGGTGTGACCGGGGAGCGGCGAGATAACGTTTTTGGCCTTTTGATTGGCATTGCCGGAGCAGCGCCATGATACGAGTCTCTCTGACGCGTGTCTCTGCACCGATGCTACTACGAAGCGGCGATTTCTGGGGTGGGCGCGTGAAACGGCAGCAAGACTGTGAACTTGCTTCCCTTGCCTACGACGCTATGGACTTCGATGCGGCCGTGATGTTCTTCAGCGATACGCCGCGCAAGAGATAGCCCAAGGCCCGTACCGTTGCCTTTCGTAGTGTAAAAGGGCCGGAAAATGTTAGCCAGGTGTTGCGGCGAGATTCCGCGGCCGGTATCGCTGACCACAACGCTGGCGCAACCCTCTTGTGAACCGATCTTGACATTCACCACACCGGCCGTCATGGCCTGGACGGCGTTCAGAAGCAGATTCAGAAGGACCTGATGGATCTGATCACTGTCGTGCTCCACTTCGGGAAGCTCAGGGTCTTGGTGCAACTCGATTTTGATTGGTTCGGAAAGTACCTGTTGACGAGCCAGCATTACGGCGTGTTCCACGGTCGTATTGAGGTTGCTCAGGCGAATCTGCGGTGGGTGGGGCCTGGCCGTTTCCAGAAGATCAGTAACGATACGATTGATCTGCGCGATTTCCAGGCGAACGTCTTTGATGACCGCGCGGGCGGGACTTGTTGACGGCAAATCGCGGCTGACGATTTCAATGACTCCGGCGATTCCCGCGAGTGGATTGCGAATCTCGTGGGCCAAGCCCGTAGCTAACTCGCCGAGAGTCGCCAGGTGTTCGGCGCGCGACATTTGGGTGCGATGGAGGCGGTCAATCTCTTCGCGGCCATCGCGCAACTGTTGCATCATGTGATTGAACTTGCGCCCGAGATCTCCAATTTCATCGTTACGCCGGGAAAAGCTGACCGCGACGTCCAGGTTTCCATCGCTTACCAGGCCGATCTTCTCTTGCAATTCAACCATGGGGCGTTGAATCAAATATGCGAGCATCAACATGGAGACGGCACAGATTGCAATCGCTCCGGCTCCTGCAACGATAAGCACGGCGTGACGCTCCGGGTCGCGCAAAGATACAGTTGCCAGTGTGAAGAGGATCAGCCCTGCAACGAGCACGAACCCTACCGGCAAGATGGCCTTGAGCTGCCAGTTCATTCGAACGGAACTCGACCGAAGATTTTCTGCTTGTAACGAACCTCCGGACACGACCTGTGCGCTGTTTATCGACTCATGGCTGGTAGTTCCATGGAGAGTCTCTGCCGCGGCATTGGCTGCGAACTCAGTAGGGCTAGGCATAGGAGTGAAGTCCGGGCAACAAGTAAGTGACGCCGAAGAAGGTAAACATCACCACGACAAAGCCCAAGATAGCGAAGTAGGCGGCACGCCGGCCACGCCATCCACGAGTAATGCGCATGTGCAAATAGCCTGCGTAGACGAGCCAGGTGATGGCCGCCCAGGTTTCTTTCGGATCCCAACTCCAATAAGAGCCCCAGGTTTGATTCGCCCAGTACGCACCGGAAGCGATCATCAGAGTCAGCAGGGGGAAGGCAAGGGAGATGGTTTTGTAAGTGATGCGGTCAAGGTTGTCCGCGCTGGGCAGCAGACGCTCGAGATCTGGGCGCCGCCACAGCAGCAGGAGGTAAAGCAGCGAGATAAATACTCCCCCTACGAGGCCTGAAAGAATGAAAGGACTGGCGGCAAGACTGGTCGGGAACAAGCCATCTGCATCGAGTGACGCGTAACGGCCATCATGGGCTCGCACCAGAAACATAACGAGTGCCATCACCTGAAGAAGGATGCTGAGGAATACAGCGCGGTTGGCGAGCGTAAGGAAGCTATCGTTCTTCTTCCAACGCGCCAGCCCGTAGCACACTAATGGCGAGGCAACGACCACGAGGGCCAGCGTCATGAGCCAGCCGAGATCGGGAACGTCGACGAACAAGCGCACTCCCTTGGAAAGAAATACTTCTGATTTCGACTCTGGATTCCAAGCCACCAGGCTCAGGCCGCCCCACTTCTCGAAGCGCGTTAGAACGATGCTGGCGTAAATGGCGAGCGTGCTGGAGCTGGTTACGGCGAGAAAGGTTTCGCTCTTCATCTTGTCCTGAATCAAGAACATCGTGGCCAGGGCAAAACTTAATGCACAGGCGGCATAGGCCAGCATGGCCAGCGTGACATGCACATGCAGCCAGGTTGACTGCAGCGCTGGAACTAGAGGATGCACTTCGGTCCGCAGCAATTGCATCAGCACCACGCCTACGATCGCAACCGGCATGGTGACCGTGCCGATGACCTTGACGCCATACTTTTTTTCTACGATCAGAGTAAGCACGGCCAAGGTCCACACAAAGCTAAGCAGCATTTCGTAAACGCTGGAGAAAGGTGGATGTCCAGCATCGTACCAGCGATGGGCGATGGCTGCGGTGTTCGCGATCAACCCCAACGAGGTGGCGAGCGATGCGAACTTCACGTACGACTCGGTGCCGGTGACTCCAAATCCCAGATACAGAGCGCCCGCCCCGGCATAGAAAATCAGGGCAGCGAATAACAAGTTCGTCTCGTTCAAAAGATTGCCACTCTTGACCACGTTCAGAAATGCCATGAACAGCAGGAACGCAATTGCCAGTCCGACCAGTACGATCAGGGTCATTCCGGTCGTCTCTTGTTGCGGTTCTGCTTTTGCACTTGCCATTTACGTCCTCCGATGCGCCAGTTCAGTCCCCGGCGACCACAGCAACCTTCTCACTGCGAGAAGTCCTGGGGATAGTTTTGAGTTCTTCTCCCACCGAAGCCACTAGATAATTGAAGCGCTCTTCAAACGCGTCCCGGTTCCGATTCACACTGCCCCCGATCCATAGCAAATGCCTGCCGGCCTTGGGATCAAGAACCGGCACCACCCAAATACGAACGTGGACAACGTAGAACACGAACCCGAGTCCAATGACTAACAGCACTACGCCCGACCACACTCCCCACTGCCCCGGTTCATGCGAAACCTGCAACCCAGTGAAGTGGCCCATCTTCAGGTCCGTGGCCTGCAAAAGATAAGGCGCCTTCGAGTTGTCGGCAATTCCCTCGATCTCCGGGAACCAAACGTCGAAGTTTTTCCCAGAGCTCTTCGATGTCACGATCAAGTGCGCCGCAGGATTTTCCAACTCGTTCGACTTCCGGTATACCTGTCCATCTTGAACCGCGTAGTCAGGGAAAAATTCTGCGAAACGCACGCTGGTGTCGGAATCGAGGGGGACGGTGTCGTTTACGGCCAGCCCCAGCTCCCTCTTCTCGCCGGAGCCTTTGCCTGGGGTCGCGACTAACAGGAGCTTCTCGACCTTTCCATTCTGGCCGTAACTCGATTGGTAGAAGCGGACTCCGCCGTAGAAAAGCGGATCGTTTACTACAATTTCTTTCTTCTGCACATCTCGCCCGTCTTCCACCACTGCCAGTTTGGACCACCACTTTTTCGGAGTTCCATCCTTATAGTTCTCCTGGCCCGCGGCATCACAGCGAAGGGCAAACGGGAGCGTGCGCGTGCTGCCGTCTCGCAACTCTACGATGTTAGAGGTCTGCCCCTCGTTCAAGTTGAGCGTGCCGCCCCAGCCCCAAATGCCGTCGACTACGGTGCCAAAGAAGATAAGCAGGAGGCTGGAGTGGACGATGTATACCGCTAGCTCGGAGATGCGGCTGCGCTCAGCAAAAATGGAGAAGGTGTCCTGGTGAACTACCCGTTCCGGCTTGTATCCCAGCGAATGAAGTGCACGCTCGGCAGCCACTAAGCCCGATTCATCGTCCGCAACGGCCAACGACTTCTGGG
>Ga0187875_10000339_pt1 | contig 41129 bp, 29 predicted proteins | sample June2016WEW_17_1_2_FD_132978 | JGI IMG/M metagenome (GOLD analysis project Ga0187875, IMG submission 132978) | Peatland microbial communities from SPRUCE experiment site at the Marcell Experimental Forest, Minnesota, USA - June2016WEW_17_10 | ecosystem: Environmental > Terrestrial > Soil >...
ACCAGCTTATCGGGCCCGAGCATCGCGTGGTGCGTGGCTCGATCGGCATCATGTTTGACGCGGTGGAGAATCCGGCCATTACAAGGGTTTACGGCTCGGGTTCGGGCGTGACGGTTTCCAGCGTCGTAGCCGGAAGTCCGGCGGATCAGGCGGGATTGAGGGTCGGCGACACAATCATCACCGTTGACAGCAGGAAAGTCACAAAGGGCTCGGAACTGGTCGCCGATATTGCGTCGCGCAAACCCGGAGCCAAGGTGCAACTAGAGTTCGTGCGCAACGGCAAGAAGCAGGATACGACGGTAACGATTGCAGATCGTTCCAAGTTGTTTGCGGCGCGGCTCAATGATGACGAGGGTGGCAACGGCGAGAGTACGCCCAAGCAAGACAAGTTCGGCATCACGGTCCGCAAACTTACCCCCGAGATGGCGGACCGGCTGGACATGCCATCGGGCAAGGGTGTGATCGTGCAGGACGTCAAGCCAGGATCGTTCGCCGAGGACATCAACTTAGGCCGGGGCGACGTGATCCTCGAGGTCAACAAGCAACCGGTCAACAGTGAAGAGGATTTCACGAAAGCGGCGTCGGGCCTGAAGAGTGGGCAGGACGTCGTATTCCTGGTGCGGCCGCGCGGTTCAACCCGGCAGGATGGAACCATCTTCGTGGCCGGGACACTTCCGTAACCTGGATCGAGCCAACAGGAACTGGCATTGCGTCATCCCATCATAGATGATTGCAATGCCAGCTTTCTTTGGAGTATCTTCCTGTCCTAAGTCCGGCTGAGCTGAGTCGAGCTGGATTAAGTCCGGCTGTGCTGGTCAGGCTCGGTCGTTGAGAGCCTTAAGGGATTAGCCGTTGCGATTAAAGCCTCATTCAAGAAACGGGAGTCGCTGCTGGATCGCAGCCTGCGCGCTGGCGATGATATGCATCGGTTTCTCGCCGTCTCGAGCGCACGCCGTAACTGATGCGGCAAGCGAAACTGCTGCTGCCAAGAAGCCCAGCGGCGCGCAGACAGCGAATACCAGGAAGCGGACGACAAAGCCTAGGTCCGGTTCGAAAGCAAGTTCAGCCTCGCAGCAGAAGACTCACCTTGCGCCGCATTCCGCGGCCGACAAGCACGTGAAGTCGAATCCAGCCGTTGCCGCGAACAGCAGCAAAATCAGGCATGTGAGCTCGCGAAAAAACAGCAAGCAGAAATCGACCGTCCGCGGGCAACAAAAGATAGCCCCGGAGCGGGCGCAAGCGATCCAGGAAGCGCTCATCCGCGAACACTACATGACGGGCGAGCCGGCGGGTACATGGAATCAGGAAAGCGAAGATGCCATGCGCCGCTATCAGGCGGATCATGGCTGGCAGGCGAAAACCGTGCCCGACTCGCGGGCGCTCATTAGCCTTGGACTCGGGCCGAGCCACGATCACTTGCTCAACCCTGAAAGCGCGATGACGAGCGAGCCGGATGTCTCCCACGCGGCATCGGTCTCTTCTTCCTCTCAGATTCCGGCTTCGCACAGCGCTGACCCCGGAAGCCGCGTGAGCCCGCCCTCTACCGATCCCGTGGCGCCCACGTCTTCCGACCATGATCCGACGGGGCCGCAGTAAAGCCAGTTAGCAATTAGCGGTTGGCAATCAGCGACTGGGCTGCCCTCGCTAGATTCGACCGAATGGCTAACTGCTAACGAGTCGCTGAATGGGGGCGATCCGCCCCGCGTCCTAGAGGTAGCTTCACGTCACCGGATGGGGAAAATAAGGCAGCGGCTGCGAGTGGATGATGGCGTTGGGATTGGCTTCGACGAGGGCGTTTGCAACTTCTCCTCCGCAGATTTCCGCGGCCGCATCGCGACCAGCCGATAGCACGGGAACACGATTCTCGGTATCGTGCGCGTCGGTCGCCAGCACGTGGACCGCATTGCGTTCGAGCAGCCACTGGGCCACACGGCGCACGCGGTCTCCCCAGAATCCGGTCAGGGCGGAGCCGGTCACCTGGATGACGCAACCCTGCTCGGCCCATTCGACGACGCGCTGGGGACTTTCACGCAAAATCGGATTGCGCTCCGGATGCGTAATCACTGGCGTGATGCCACGATCTTCCAGCCTCAGAAAACAATCGGTGGTCTGCTGCGGCACGCTGTAATTGCTCAACTCCACCAGCATGTAGCGCGAGCCCTCAATGGCGTAGCGCGCCGGATTGGCGAGCACATCCCGCAGATTGTCGTACGAAAGATGGAAGTCGCATCCCAGGCTTAGAGTGAGAGCATTGCCGACAAGCCCCTGGAGATGCGCGACCAGTCCCTGAAGATAGGGGCGATCGTAATGATAGTGGTCGTTGGCATGAGGCGTGGCCACCTGATGCGTGATTCCGTCGGCTGCGGCCATGCGGCACATCGCGACGGAGGTTTCCCAGGACTTCGATCCGTCGTCTACTTCGGGAAGAATGTGCGAATGAATGTCGACCACGATTTAGAGAGTCTCGTCCGCCAGCGACAGTTGCATCTTAAATTCGATTTAAGCAGATTCGAGCGGAAAGAGAAAGCGGGGCGATCTCTCAACGGCATCAGGAGATCGTGCTCTCACCGGATGGTGGGAAGAGCACGCGAATTGCTGATTTGCCGATCAGCGGTGAGCAACCTGAGACCTTGCACCAGGCCAGTGGTCCAATGATTCGATCTGCGGGATCCTCGGGGTACGCGGACGGAAGGGGTGGGTATCCAACAGAATCAACCGAGACCGCCCCATTCTTTGAGGCTCATTGCGGGAGAGCCAACATCGCCGATGATGGCGCCCTTACCGGCAGAAAACCCGTATCTATCATCAGTATCTTTGTCTGCCGGGACCAGTTTCGCCACCGGCTTGCCGCGCTTCGTGATCACCACAGTTTCCCCTTTCGACTGAACTTCCTCCATCACCGCCAGACCATGAACTTTTGAACGAGCCCGCCGCCATCTTTGTTCATGAAGCAGATCCTTTCGATCATGGTCGTTACACTGTAGTCATAAATAGAAGAATGAATGGCAATCTTCGCGGCAAGCGTGAAGACCTGGCCGGTCGTAGGGTGCTAATTGAGAGAGTGTGGCGCCTTTCGCTCGTCCTGGCTATCTCAAGAGCACAAGAGCATACGACCAATTTTGAACAGGTGCGTGTTTGGTCGTGGGGCTACACTAACGTTGCGCACCGGGGGCGGTTCTCACACGAGCAACCATCGTTTCTTGCCTCAGGTAAGCGACTGCTAACTAACCACGCAAGACAACCTTTACCGTGGCCGAAAGGGAAAGGACACGCACATGCCAGCAATTCATGCGATTCGCACCGGTCTGGTGAAGGTACGCCGGGCGCAGATGGAGTCCCGAGGCACCGGACCTGCTCGCATCGCGCACATGCTGTTTGACGAAGAGTGGAGTGAGTGGCTGCCGATTTACGCCTGGGTTCTCGAGCATGACGAGGGGCTCATTGTGGTCGATACCGGAGAAACTTCTCGCGTACACGAGAAGGGATATCATCCGTCATGGCACCCGTTCTACCGCCGCGCGGTAAATTTTTCCGTCCATCCTGAGGAAGAGATCGGCCCACAGCTGCGAGCTCGCGGGATCGCAGCCAGAGACGTGCGGCAGGTTGTGCTGACCCACTTGCATACCGATCACGCCGGAGGCCTCATTCACCTGACGGGGAGCAAGATGTGGGTTGCAAGCGAGGAATTGCGAAGGGCGAGCGGCTTTGGAGGAAGAATGCAAGGGTACCTGCCGCATCGCTGGCCGAAGTGGTGGCAACCTGAATCCGTTCGCTTCGAGGACCGGCCGCTTGGTCCTTTCCAGCAGAGTATGTCTCTCACCAAACGCGGCGACGTGCTGGTGATTCCGACGCCGGGACACACACCTCACCATATCTCGGTGGTGGTGTGCGGTTCTCCGTCTTACCTGATTGCCGGCGACACCAGTTATAACCAGCGTCTGCTCGTGGAGGGCAAGGTAGACGGCGTAAGCCCCGATGTGGAGGTTTCGCGCCAGACGTTGACCCGTATCAGGGCTCTCGCGAAGGAACGACCGCTGGTTTATCTGCCCTCTCACGACCCCGAGAGCGAGCAGAGGCTCGTCCGGAATTCCCTGCTGCAAGAGAAAACCGGAGAGATCCTGTCCGTCACTGAACTCGCAAGTTGATGGCCCAGCCCCTACGAAGCTCTACTTTGCAAGAGGTAAAGCAACTGTCTTCCCGGTCGTGGCGGACTGCCTGGCTGCATCCAGAATCTCGGACGCGGTCACATTGTTCTTCAGAGAAGATAGGCTATCTTCCTCCTGGATTTCACCGTTCAGCACCGCAGCCATGTAGTGCAGCGGATCATCGTAGGGAGCAGCCAGCACCGGCTCCTTCATCATCTGTCCTTCGGGCTCGTTCGCCTTTCGCACTTCGATCCGCTCTGGGTCGATGGCCTTCGCATATCCGGTGCGCCCATAAACATCCATCTGCTTCACCGCGAAAGGCCAATTCCACGAGGCCTGAACGATTGCAACCGCATTCTTGTAGCTGAGAATGATCTCCGCTTCATCGTCTACGTTGGGATACAGATCCGGCTGCAGTTGCTTGGTCACGGCTGCAACGGATAGGGGCGCTTCGCCATCCATCAGCCAAGTCATAAGATTCGCTCCATAGCAGCCGAAATCATAGAGGGCGCCACCACCGTTCTTCCTCGGATCGCCCAGAAAGGAGAGGAACTCGGGTCCGAATTTGCCGAGCAGCTTGGGACCGCGATGACCGTCGCGAAAGACCGCTTTTACGATGGGCCCCAGAGCGCCCTGCTTCAGCAGATGGAACGTCTCGGTGTTGCTTGCGTACCAGGATGTTTCCAGGTTGACCAGTACATGAATCTTGCCACGCTCGGCGGCGTCTTGAATCGCGAGCGCATCTTTGTAACTGATCGCCAGAGGCTTCTCCACCATCACGTGAACGCCCAACGCAGCGCACTCTTCCACGACCCACCTGTGGTCGCTGGGAGCGGTGAAAACCAGAACAGCTTTAGGATGAACTTGCGAGACCATCTCCTGAATGCTGCGGAAGTGGAGGCTCGCGGACATATGGTGGCGCTGTGCGTAGGAGTCAAACAGCGCCTGGTCAGGCTCGACCACGCCGACCACCTGAATATCAGGGCGATTCAGAAGTCCGCCGGCCGGTGCGAGCGTGCCGCCCCTCAAGGAAAATTCGATATGTCCGTGCACAAGTCCGACAATGCCTACTTTCATTGGAGAACCGGGGTTTGCCGCAACCGTGAAGTTCGAGAAACAAGCCAGACCGGCGATCATCCACAGAAGGATCTTTTTCATATCCTTTTCCACCTGCTCAGTAAACTGTTCGTCCACCCAGACGCGCTTCACGAAGGTAGTTCGCGACGTTTACTGCCGTAACGCCGCAACTCGGAATTTGGCCGGCTACTACGTGCGGGCAACCTATCACAGTTCAAACCACCCCGCCAGGTAGGGCTTTGAGGCGCAACCCGTTCGTTGAGGATAACTTCCGGGACCAGACTCTCCCAGGAATAATTACCGCATCCCCTCGGCGCTGATTGATTGAGACAGCGGTCGATGGCCAGGTGCGCTCGGCGGTGAGGGCGCAGAAGCCGGAGCCCGATCGTCAAAGCCGATGGCCGAAGCCCGTAGCGCTCCTTGCCGCACCTTCCATTCCGGCTGTAGCATCAATATTCAGGCATTGATAAGGAGACATTTATGGCAACCGATACACTGGCTTCCCCGGCTACTCTCAGCCACAATCCTACCAAGGCTCTTAAGAATTTTATCGACGGCGAGTGGGTGGAATCCTCGACTGGCGAAACGTTTGAAGATCGCAATCCCGCCGACACACGCGATGTGGTCGGCATCTTTCAGAAATCCGCCAGGGCGGATGTGGATGCCGCGGTCGACGCCGCGAAGCGCGCATTCACTAAGTGGCGATTGGTGCCCGCCCCCCGGCGGGCTGAAATCGTTTTTCGCGCCGCGGAAATTCTGATTGGCCGCAAAGAAGACTACGCCCGCGAGATGACCCGTGAAATGGGCAAGGTGCTCAAGGAAACTCGCGGCGATGTGCAGGAGGCAATCGACGCAGCGTATTACAATGCCGGGGAAGGTCGCCGCCTCTTTGGTCCGACGGTTCCATCGGAGTTGCCGAACAAGTTCGCGATGGCGATCCGCCAGCCGATCGGAATCTGCGGGATGATCACACCATGGAATTTCCCCATGGCAATTTCCTCGTGGAAGCTGCTGCCGGCGATTGTCTGCGGCAATACATGCGTCATCAAGCCGGCACAGGACACTCCACTTTCCACTTTCAATTTAGTTCGTGCGCTTACGGATGCGGGCTTGCCCAAGGGCGTGATCAACATTGTTGCCGGATTCGGCGCCGACGTGGGTACACCGCTGGCTGAACATGCGGACGTGCGCGCCATCTCGCTCACGGGATCATCCGCTGTGGGCCGCATTGTGGGCGGCATCGCGGCCAAGAGTTTCAAACATTGCTCACTCGAACTTGGCGGCAAGAATCCCATGATCGTGCTCGACGATGCCAATCTCGACCTCGCGATTGAGGGCGGATTGTGGGGCGGCTTCGGCACGACGGGGCAGCGTTGCACCGCAACCAGCCGCATCATCGTGCAAAAAGGGGTTTATGGCGAGTTCGTGGAGCGTTATGTGTCACGCGCCAGGAAATTGAAAGTCGGGAACGGGCTCGATGAAACGATTGAGATGGGGCCAGCAATCAATGAGAAGCAACTCCAGACCGATCTCAGCTATGTCGAAATCGGCCGGAACGAAGGCGCGAAGCTGGTGTGCGGCGGCAATCGTCTGGACAAGGGCGACTATCAGTATGGCTGGTTCATGGAGCCGACGGTGTTTACCGACGTCGATCCGAAGATGCGCATCGCGCAGGAAGAAATCTTCGGCCCTGTGGTGTCGATCATTGCTTGCGACGACCTCGAAGATGGCATCGAAATCGCCAATGGAATCGAGTATGGGCTCTCATCGGCGCTCTACACCAAGGATGTGAATAAGGCCTTCGCCGCTATTCGCGACCTGTATGCTGGCATCACTTACATCAATGCGCCGACGATCGGCGCAGAGGTCCATTTGCCATTCGGAGGAACGAAGGCTACGGGTAACGGTCATCGCGAGGGCGGCGTTGGCGCGATCGATTTCTATACTGAATGGAAATCGGTCTATGTCGATTACTCGGACAAGCTGCAGAAAGCACAGATCGACCGGGAAGGCGAGTAGTGTGATTTCTAAATAACATTGCAATGCTACTTATTGTGCTGTAGGCTTATCGACATCCCCCCGTCGGGGGGGCTGTCGCTGCCCTTTGTCGGCACTCGTGCCAAACTGAGCCTCGCCCGAGAAGATGAGGCTCGGCTTCGCTCGTTATCGCAGTCCCGATCGGGGTCGGTGGCTCGCGTTCAACGAGCCCAGATTCTGCTCCGCTATTTCGCGGCATCTCAATCGTTTTTTCTCTTCGCGGCGAGTTGCCGGCGTAGAATTTCCCAATGCCGCTTACCCAAGCCCGTGAAATCTGCGCCGCCCATCGCCTCGATAACGTTCGCTACGCAATCCGCGATTTAGCATGCGTAGCCGACGAAGTCATCCAGCAGGGACACAAAGTTCTGCCGCTGAACGTTGGCGATCCGCTCAATTTCGACTTTCAGACTCCGCCGCACATCATCGAAGCAGCTTACAAGGCCATGCGCGACGGCAAGAATGGCTATGCGCCTTCTCCGGGCATTCCGGAAGCGATTGAGGCAATTCGAGGCGAGGCGGTGCGCAAGGGTATCACGACTGTGCGCGATGTCTTCGTGACCGCGGGCGTGAGCGAGACGGTTGATCTCTGTATCTCCGCGCTGGTGAATCCGGGCGAGGATCTTCTTACGCCAGGTCCGGACTATCCTCTTTACTCGGCGGTACTTTGCAAACTAGGGATTGCGCTCAATGCTTACGACCTGAATGAAGAAGACGCGTGGCAGCCCGAGCTGGCTGACATCGAACGCAAGCTCACGCCGCGGACGCGCGGCATCGTGCTGATCAATCCGAACAATCCAACAGGTTCGCTGTGCTCGCGGGAGATGCTGGAGAAGGTTGCCGAGATCGCGCGGCGGCATAATCTGGTCGTGTTCTCGGACGAGATCTACGACAAACTGATACTCGAAGACACGCCGCACATTGCATTCGCTTCGGTCGCACCAGATCTCCCTTGCATTACGTTCGGCGGGATGTCGAAGAATTATCTGGTTCCGGGATGGCGCATCGGCTGGGGGATCGTCTCTGGCGATGCGGCGGCGGTGAAGGCTTATACGGAAGGCATTCACCGGCTGCTGCGGGCGCGGTTGTGCGCCAATCATCCGGAGCAGTATGCGATCAAGGCGGCGCTGGAAGGTCCGCAGGATCATCTGGTGGAGGTGCAACGCAAGCTACGCTCGCGTCGGGACCTGACGCAGAAGTGGTGTGAAGCGACTCCGCGCGTGAGTTGCGTTGCGCCTCGCGGCGCGTTCTACGCGTTCCCGCGCGTCGATATTCCTGAAAGCGACGAAGTCTTCGTCAAGGAACTGATTCGCCAGAAGCATGTGATGGTTGTGCACGGTTCGGGATTTGGCCAGAAGCCTGGGACGCAGCATTTCCGCATCGTATTCTTGCCGGATGAAGCAACTCTGAGTAGGGCCTACGCTTCGATTGGAGAGTTCATTCGGGAGAGATATTGAAATCTGTTCACCGCCGAGGACGCCGAGTGCCCGAAGTGAATTCCTAATCTCACGTAGTTTCTTGTCAAATTTTCCGTCCGAAAATCCAGCTGGCGCAAGGAACAGCAGGTTTCCTCCACTTCGCCGTTGCTGGAGCTCCGGCTGCGGTCGGAACGACAAGATGGACTTAGGGGCATTCGAGGTGAAGATTAGAGGCAGCGGGCGGTCGCCCGCGCTACACGCGACGTGCGTTCTCCGATTTTTCGCCGTAGGTGTGCAAAATCGTGTAGGATTTCGGTGTTTCCTTCCAGCCAGTAGTCCTGGGCCCATCTTTCACTAGATTGACGTAATGAGCAGGCGAAGGTGGGCGCTGCTGGGTGTGGGTCGTGGAAGAAACAACAATCTGCCAAATGAAAGAGGACATAATGAGACGTAATCAGCTGCTGTCAGCTGTGGGGATTATGGTGTTGGTAGCGAGTGCGCTGGCCGCCCAGGATAAGCAAGGGAACCTGGCCAGCATCGAGTTCCAGAAGGTGAAGGGCACGAACGTGCCGCAGTACGAGGCGGGTCGCAAACAGAAGGCCGCGTGGCACAAGCAACAGAACGATCCGGTGCCATTGCTGGTTTGGGAGACAATCGCGGGGGATGAGACGGGAACATACCTGGTCGGCCACTTTAACCAGCACTGGGCGGACTACGACAAGCCAGCGATTACCGAAGAGGCCGATCTGGCTGAGTTCCAGAAGGTTGTGGGAAATTACGTGGAATCTCTCGTTACTCGTTATTACGAATTCATGCCGAAGATCAGCAACGAAAACGGAGACGGAACGCCGCCCAAGTTCTCCGAGATCATTACCTTTCAAGTGCATCCCGGGAAACAGTCCGATTTCCGGTCGGCCATCGACCGGATTCATGAGGGCACAATCAAGACCAAGTGGGGCGTGAATTATGGCTGGTACCAACTGGTGGACGGCGGAACGTCTGGAACCTATGTTCTGACGTTTGCCCACAAGAACTGGGCGGACTTTGAGGACAAACCCGACGTGAAGCCTTACCGCGACATGCTCAAAGAGGCATTTGGGCAGGCAGAGGCGGATACGATCGTGGATCGGCTCGATCGTTCCATTGAGAAAGAGAGCTCCGAGATCATCCAGTTCCGTCCCGATTTGAGTTACCTTCCGGGGAAATAGCGGATCGGCAAGAAACTCGGCTATTCCATGTAGTTGGATATCTTCTCAAAGAATTACTGCGGGCTCACCTTTCGTGAAGGGTGGGCCCGCCGTCGTCTGCGTGCTGATTTCCTGCGATCAGTCAAAGTCAAAGGCAGCGGACGAGGGCGTCGGCTCTACACGAGCTATTGCTGCTTGGCGTATTCCGTTTTTGCTTGCTTGAGCATGGGGATGTCAGGGTCGGCGTTTTTCCAGAGAGCGAGGAAATCCTGGTAGGCGGTTTTGGCTTTCGCAGAATCACCGAAGAGGGAGTAGGCGCGGGCCACGCCCAGATGCGCGAGTGATGCGATGGGTTCGTTCTGGGCTACGCCGGGGTGGTCGATAATTTTCTGAAACTCGGCGGCTGCGGCGCTGCTTTGGTGGGCCGCCACGTAGGCTTCGCCGCGCAGGTATGCGGGATAGAGCGAAAACGTTAAGGCCTGCGCGGGAGTACCAAGTTCGTAGGGAAGAGCAGGCGCGAGGGCGTCGATTGCTTTGGTTGACTTGCCGGCCTGCAAGGCGATGGCGGAGCGGATCATGGCCAGGTATTCGAACTGCACAATGGTGTCCTGCGGGAAGCGTTTGGCGAGTTCGTCGGCGAGACGCGAGGCGTGAAGGCCCTCGCCGGAGAGTCCAAGAGCGATGGCTGAGATGGCTTTAACGTCGCGGCCAGTGGAGAGAGCGAGTGCGCCTTGCGCTTGCTGCTTGGCTGGAGCTATGTTGCCGACCAGTGCTTCGCGCACGGCGGATTCTGCCTCGTAAGCGGCGGCCGTTTCTTTCTCATCGGCGTGCTGAGCCGAGACCGAGGCGCGCCGCGTCAACTCGCGAGCTTTGGAAAATTGTCCGGCATAGGCGGCCGTGTCGGATTGATTATAAAGAAGAACATCTTCGAATCCGGGCTTGCCCATAAGCGCAGCGGCTTCACGCTCCATGCCCGCCTCGTCATGCTGCAAAAAATCGATGGTGTAGAGGCTGAGATGGATGAGAGGACTATCGAGATTATGGGCTTGCGCTTCCTGCGCGGTAACCCTGGCTTCGTCCAGGCGATCGACAACGAAATAGCTGTTGGCGAGGTTGGCGTAGCCGATTCCACTGGCGGGATTGAGTTTCAGCGACCGCTGTGCCGCGGCGAGGCTCTTATCGTAATCGCCGAGAGTGCCATAGATGACGCCCAGACTTCCTGGGGGAATGTCATCGCGAGGATAGGTTTGCTCCCATAATTCGCAAGTTTTGCGGGCCGCCTCAAGATCTCCTGCAACGTAGTTTTCATAGTGCGAAGCGATATAGAGCTTTTCGCGCTCGCTCACCCGCTGGCGCAGTTCGTAGGCCTGGCGGGCGTTCTCGGCGGAGCGGGCAGTTTCGCCGAGGTTGCCGTAGCTCGATCCGAGGCGCGCATAGGCCATGGCGAAATTGGGATCGAGGCTGATAGCGCGCTGGAACAATGGGATGGCGGCAGCATAATCGTCCTTCACCATTTGTGCTTTATAGCCCAGACTGTAGGCCTGCAGCGCCTCCAATGACGGCGTGGTGACGTTCTCAGGTGGCGCGTCATACTTTTGCACCGAAGCCAGGGATTCCCCCAGCTTCTGGCGCAGCTTCGTAGCGACCTCGGCAAGGGCCTTCAGGATTTGTTCCTTGTTGCTGGCCGTGGCCTCGTCGCTGGCAAGCAGGTCGCCGTTGCGGCAGTTGACAGCTTTCAGTCCTACGACGTACTGGCTCCCCAGACTGGAAATGGAGCTTTCGATGGTGGCGGCGCTGGCGGTGCGCTGGCAGATCTCTCGGGCCAGTTCATGCGTAAGCCGTGTGTCTTTCGGCTGGGACATCAGGGTCAGTGTCTGCGCGATGCGCTCGTCGGAGAGCAGATTGAGGAATGGTGACTGCTCCAATTGCGAAGAGAGTCCCTGGCGCAGCGTGCCGTCGAAGACTGGGTCGCCGGTGGTGTTGGTGAACTCGGCGAGGACGATGCTGTCTTTTTCCGTGAGGCGCGGGGTTGAGCGCAAGTGCCAGAAGGCAATGGCTGCGACGATCACGACCACCGCCGCGCCAAGCGGCCACCGATTGATTTTCTTCGACGCGGCTGCAAGGGTGACAGGCGAGGATGGCGAAGTGCCAGCGGCGGCGGCTGAAGCGTGTCGCTGACCCGGAGCCGCAACTGCGATTGCAGAAGCGGAATCCGCAGGGGCGGCGACCGACCCCGAATTGCTCTGTATGCCCCGGCGGGATTCGGACTCCCGTTTGAGCCGCTTTAAATCGGCGCGAATTTCCGCCGCGCTCTGGTAGCGCAGTTCGCGATCTTTTTCCAACGCCTTGTTGATGATCTCTTCCAGGCGCGGCGGAAGGTCTGGATTCAGGCGAATGGCGGGAGGAGGATCGTGTTCCAGAATTGCGTTGAAGATGACCGCGGAGGTGTCTCCGCGGAAGGGCAACGCGCCGGTGGTCATTTCATAGAGCACCGCCCCAAAGGAAAATAAGTCCGTGCGAGCATCGAGTTCCTTCCCGCGTGCCTGCTCGGGCGACATGTAGGAGATCGTGCCGACGGTTGCGCCGGGACTGGTCAGATCCTCATCCATGGTCCAAGATTGGGTGTGGTCGGAGGCGAAGTGGCTGGAAGTACCGGCGGCGGGTAGGACCTTGGCCAAGCCGAAGTCCAGAATTTTGGCATGGCCGCGCTTGGTCAGAAAGATGTTGGCGGGTTTGATGTCGCGGTGGATGATGCCCTGGGAATGGGCGGCGTCGAGTGCGTCGGTGATTTCGATACCCAGCGACAGCACGGTCTCAAGCTCGAGTGGACGGCCGGCGATGCGGTGCTTCAGAGTGAGGCCGTCCAGATATTCCATGACCATGAAGGACAAACCCTGGCCTTCGCCAATCCGGTCCTGGCCAATCTCATAAATTACGCAGATGTTGGGATGACTGAGAGCGGACGCGGCCTGCGCTTCGCGCTGGAAACGGACGAGAGAGTGCTGGTCGCGGGCGAACTCGTCCGGCAGGAACTTCATCGCCACAAATCGATGGAGAGTGATGTCCTCGGCTTTATAGACGACGCCCATGCCGCCACCGCCGAGCTTTTCAAGGATGCGGTAGTGCGAGATGGTCTGGCCGATCATTTTCGGAAAATCCAGTTCGGAAAATCCAGTTCGGAAAATCCAGGCGGGAATTAGCCCGGTGGCGCGATCATAGGAGGGGCGATTGCGGCAAGTCAATTCGAGTGGTCGGGCCGGCTTCAAAGTAGGTGTTTTGCTGTCGACCAGCCTCGGGGGAGGACCCTCGAAAGCCCACATTCATTCTTGATGTTCTCCCATGATGCTCAAACTCCTCGATCTTCCAAAGTGGGCGTATGTCGGAACCTCCAGCCCAGATGTCATTCTGTGTCGGCCCGCCAGCGACGGCGAAGTGGAGGAACCTGCTGTTCTAAAAGTTCAAGGTTACAGGCAGCGGGCGGGGCGCCCGCCTCCATTGGAGCTACTGCCCCGCTGATTTTATGCTACTTGCACCTGCGTCGAACTCTTCTGCCATCCAGTGTTGGAGGGCGGTGATGCTTTGGGGGCGGCCGAGAAAATTCTTCACCAGATCGTTGGCCGACATCGAGCCGCCGGGTTCGAGGACGACGCGACGGTAGCGCATGGGAGCGTCGCCGGCGAGCAGGTTTTGATGATCGAATTGCAGGAAGAAATCTTCAGCGATGACTTTGTCCCAGAGATACGTGTAATAAGCGGAGGAGTAGCCGCCGAGGTGGCCGAAGGACGCCCACTGATGAGTGTCAGGCAAAGGGGTGAAAAGAGTGTAGCGGCGGGCGTCATCGAGAGTAACTTTGTCGAGATCGACTTCCGCGGGCTTGGTTTTGTAGATGTCGTAGGAGGTGGCACTGTAGGAGTTCTGGCGGCCGACCCAGCCGCCGCGTCCGAAGGCGGAGGCGCGGTTCATGCGGGCGACGAGTTCGGCGGGAATGGGCTCGCCGGTTTTGTAGTGGCGGGCAAACTTCGCGAGAACTTGCGGGCTACGAATCCACTCTTCGAGCATTTGCGACGGGGCTTCGACGAAATCGGATTCCATGCTGATGCCGGTGATGCCGGCCCATTCTTGTTGTCCGCCGAGGATGTGGTGCATGAGGTGGCCGAATTCGTGAAAGAAAGTCTCGACGTCGCCGTAATCCATGAGGCCGGGATCGGTGGTGGTGGGCACGGGGAAGTTACAGACGAGGATGGCTTCGGGCAGTTGCTTGCCACGGATGCCGTCGAGGACGGGCGCCATTTCGGCGTGGCTGTATTTGCCGGGGCGCGGGTGCATGTCGAGATAGAAGCGGCCGATCGGCTTGCCATTGTCGATGACGATCCAGCTTTCAACGGCGGGATCCCAGGCGGGGACGTTCTGTTCCTGCTGGAAGCTGACGTGGAAGAGGTCGGCGGCGGTGTCGAGGATGCCTTGTTTGACTTCCATGAAGGCGAAATAGGGACGAACGGACTGAGAGTCGAAATCATATTTGGTGCGGCGAACCCATTCCGCGAGATAGGCGCGTTCGTAGTCCCAAATTTCTTTGGCGGAAGGTTCCGACTTCTGTTTTTCGGCGAGCAGCATGTCGAATTCGCGTTCCGATAAGGCACGGGAAGCGTCATTCACTCGACTGATGAAGTCAGCGATGTTGTGGCCCTTGGCGATCATCTTGTCGGCGGCGTTGTAGTCGGCCCACGAGGGATAGCCGAGCAGAGTGGCGATCTCATAGCGCGTCTTCATCAGGCTGGTTAGGACTTCCTGATTTTTCGGATAGGCGCGGGTGTTGAAGGCAAGAGCCATGCGGCGGCGGAGCGAATCGCTTTTGGCGAAGGTAAAGACGGGAAGCGCATCCGGATAATCGGTGGTGAGGTGGATTTTTCCGTCGGCATCGGGCTGGTGGCGGTCAATGTAGTCCTGCGGCAGTCCGTCGAGTTCGGAGGCATCGGCCTCGACCATCTTCTTTCCGTCGGAAATGTTGCGGTCGAACATGGACTGCTCTTCTGTGGCTTGGTCGTTCAATTTCTTGAGGCGGGCGCGAGTGGCGTCATCTTGGTCAACGCCGGCGAGACGGAATTCGAGAAGCTGCCGCTGGACGTAATACTTTGTGGCGGTGTCGGCTTTCGAAAGATCGATGGCGGCGAGCGCTTCGTAGACGTCGTGATTCAGGGCGATTGCAGTCTGGGCGGCGCTGGCTTTCGTGAGCATGGCGGTGGCGTGATCACGGAAGGTGGCGTCGGGATGAACTTGCTCCATGAGGGAGGCGAAGTAGCCGGCCGAATTATTTTGGCGGACGGCCTCGTCGTAGAGAGCGAGAGTGTTTTCAATCGTGCGCGGGCCTTTCGCGGCGACTAATGTATCGATGGAGCGCTGGCCGGCGGCGAGGCGGTCGTTCTCGATCTTTTCGAAGGCGGCGACGTCGGGTTTCGACGACCAGATTGTGGGCTGGGAAACGCTGACTTTCTGCGCGGAGAGCACTGCACTGAGTACGAAAGGGAGACACAGGAAGATGACCAGACGCGCTGCGAGCATGATGAAGGAACCTCGTCGAGGAAGTTGTCTGAACGGGTGGAGCGATTTGGTCCGGCGATCGATAAACGGTTTTGCAGTGCGGATAAATTGTTGATGAGGCCGCGTTGCGATGTCAAGGGCGGCTGTCCCCACACAAACATGGTGTCTGGTGGGGGCCGAGTCATTGCCGTCCGGAGTATGGACCACTCCCATCCCGCTGCCGAAGAACCCGGCAACTTTCCACGAAAGACTAGGTAGCTATCGCCAATGTTTGAGTTGGGGCCAGAGCTCGGCGAGGGTGCCGAATTTTGCCCCACGGCAGATGAAAACGTCGATTTGTTTTTCGAGGGCATAGGGATTTTCGGCGGAGGTGCCGACATATTCGACTCGATTCCAGAGTTCTTCAAGGCGTTGGCGGCTGTCGTCGAGGACGATCATGCAGTTTCCCGAATAACCGCGCGGTCCCCACAAAAACCAGGTTTGGTGGCCGCTGAGCGAGCGGGGTAGACCGTAGCGGCGTCCGAGAAAGTCGATCGCTCCGGCCTGGCCGTAATCTTGACCAAAGATGCCGCAGGCTTCATCTTTGCGCTCGTCTGGGGACAGGCGCTCCCAGGCTACCGCGGTTTCGTTGACGATTTCTTCCCAGCCAAATTGATCGGCATACCACTGCGGGAGAGCGGCGCGGGCGTGGTGGTGCTCCATGACGGGGAGCTTGAACGGAAGGTGTTGCGCGTAAGTAAGAAATCTGTCGGGAGAAAGAATAGGCACGGTTATGGGCGCGAGGTGGGCTCCGCTGGCGAGGAGCACAATTGCGATGGCGGCCTTCAGCCAGAGGCGGCGGGGGCGAGTGTTTTCGGGAGTATCACTTTCCCTTCCATCGATGGCGGATTCGGTGACGACTGCGCCTGCGGCGAGCAACATGGGGTAGACGGGTGCGAGATAGTAATTCTTCCCGTGAAGAACAAAGAAGACGGTGAAGCAAACCAGATAGCACCAGCCAAGCGCCCGGTAAGGTTTGAGCCGGGAAGAGAAGAGGAGCGCGAACAGTCCCGTGACCCAGATGGGGGCGGTCAGGGGATCCACGAGCAGGGTCTGCTGAAAGAAATATTGGGGCAGCGGAAGGATGACGTCACGGCCTTCGGCGCGGATGTTGTGCATCAGTTGAAGGAATGGCCAGTGATGGTGAATATTCCACAGGAGATTCGGCAGAAAGATCAGGAAGGCGGCAAGACCGGCGAGCCAGATCCAGGGATTGAGGAAGACGCGGCGTTGCGCGGTCAGAAGAAGACCCACGACCATGCCAAAGCCGAAAAGGGCGATGGAATATTTGTTCTGCAGGCAGATGCCGGCGATCACGCCGAACCAGAGCCAATCGCGAGAGGCTTTTTCAGTTCCGCCGCGCTTGATGGCGAGGATGGCGAAGTAGGCGCAGCCCATCCAAAGATTCGGTTCGAGGCAGTTGGTGCCGAGCAGGCTTCCGTTCGATAGATATTGCGGCGCGATGACGACGGTGATGGCGCTGAGCACGAGCGCGAAGCGGTGTCCGCCGAACTCGCGGGCGAGCACGGCGGTCTGTACGACTAGAAGAGAAGATGCCAGCGCGGGGATGAAGCGGATGCTGCGAAGAGAGTCTCCGAGGACGGCGCGGCAGATGTGAATCAGAAAGGGAACCAGCGGCGGCTGGTCGACATAGCCCCAGGCCAGGTGATCGCCGCAGGAGATGTAGTCGAACTCGTCGCGGAAGTAGCCGTAGCGGCTGTTGAAGTAGATATGGAAGAACAACTTCGCCAAAGCGATTGCCCAGATGATGGCCATGCCGCTAGCGGGGAACGATTGCTGATCGCGAGCGGATGGGGAGTACGCGGCATCGCGGGGCATGGAGAAAAAGAATAGCGGAAGACTGAGGATCTGTCATCGACGCTTCCCAAATCCCAAAATCTAAACCGCAGGAGGCGCGGAGTTCCACAGAGGAACGCGGATGGCGGAAGCCAATTGGAGGAATACACCGGGCGGACGACAAATGGGGGGCGCGGCTGCAAAACGAAGGTAACGTTCCCCGTTGATTACCTATTCTTGGTGTCCATCGGCTTATGTTAACGTTGCAATTACCGCATCCTTTATAAGGGCTGACAAGGTTTTTTGGTCCACGTGTCTTCGCAGACTCGCAAACCGGGTGTCCACATTGCGTGGAAAACGGTCACGTATCGCAGCGTCGCGCTGCTGATCGTGGGCGCGGCACTGGTTTGTCTAGTAGGGATGAGGCTGGCGTTTCCCCAGTTTACCGAAACCAGCATCAAGGCGGCCGACGGGATAGCCAACAAGATGTTGGAGCGCGTGGCTGGGATGGCGCCCCCTGCGGGCGGCGGCGTGTCTACCGCGCAGCAGGCTCAATTTACGGCGCTCGATGGCACGGTGCGGATCAAGAAGGCCAGCAGTAGTAGTTGGATATCGGCGGATTACAACGTCCCTTTGGAGAAAGGCGACGCGGTGCAGACCGGCTCGGAAGGCATGGCGAAGGTGGTGTTCAACGACGGCACCAGCTACACCGTCAAACAGGATTCGCTGATCGTGATCGAAGAAAATTCGGCGAATGATCAGCAGCAGACGAATGTATCCGTGGCGGTGAGTACCGGAACCGTGGACCTTTCGACTGCAACATATTCCCAGGGCTCGAAATCGCAGGTGATCGTGGCGGGAGCGACAGCATCGCTGTCTCCGGAATCGACGGCGCAAGTGCACAACGATCCCAAAACGGATCAGCACGAGATTTTGATGAAGAAGGGCAGTGGCGAGGTGACGCGTAACGGGGAAACGGTCCAGTTGGCGAATTGGGAGAAGGTGAGCTTCCGGCAGGCGGAAGTGCACATGGCGAAAGCCAAGGGCACGGGGCCGCCGACGCCCATTTCCCCGGCGAACATGGCGCCAATATTCACATCGGGCGAAAGGACGAAGGATGTGGAATTTTCCTGGACGCCGATGGCGAACGCGGCGGGTTATCGCCTTCGTATATCGAGAAATCCTTACTTTTCTTCTACACTGGTAGATAAGAGAGTGAGCACAACCGACGTTTCAGTTACTAGTCTGGGCGAGGGCGCGTACTACTGGGTGGTACAGTCGTACGAAGCTTCGGGGAAAGAATCGGTGGAGAGCGAGAAGAATCGCTTCACCGTCATCTCCAAAGGCAAGCAGAGCGCAGCCATCGACCTGGAACTGGATCCTTTCATTCAGCACGGACATGTCATTGAAGTTACCGGGAAGACGCAGGTCGGAGCTCGGGTGATGGTGAACGGACAGGAGGTGCCGCTGATCTCGACGGACGGCACATTCCATTATTTCACCCCACCGCTACAGCCCGGAGAGGCCGTAATCACGGTAACGGCGCAGACGTCCGAGGGCGGGGTGAATACGCAACAGAAGAAGATCATTATTGAATAGGTTCGAGAAGTGAACCGGGTTCGCCCGGAAACAGGGTGGTTGAATCAGTAAAAGCGAGAGAAGATTTCGTCATGTCAAGCAACGGCTTTCATTCATCGCGGTCCCATAACCTCAGGTCTTTATTCAGCCTGTTCTCGAGCGATCTGGCGATCGATCTGGGGACGGCCAACACATTGGTGTATGCACGCGGCAAGGGCATTGTGGTGAACGAGCCCTCCATCGTCGCCATCAACAAGAATACCGGCGAAGTGGAGGCCGTGGGCAAGGAGGCGAAAGAGATGCTGGGGCGCACGCCCGGCAACATTGTCGCCATCAAGCCCATGAAGGACGGCGTGATTGCCGACTTCAAAGTCACCGAAAAGATGTTGAACTATTTCATACAAAAGGCGCACAACCGGAAGATGCTGGTGCATCCGCGAATTGTGATTGGAGTGCCTTCCGAGATCACGCAGGTGGAAAAGCGTGCGGTCATGGACTCGGCGTATCGCGCCAAGGCGAGCGAAGTGCATCTGGTGGAGCAAGCCATGGTGGCGGCGATTGGAGCCGGACTGCCGATCACCGAGCCCAGCGGCAACATGGTGGTCGACATCGGCGGCGGCACGACCGATATCGCGGTAATTTCGTTGAGCGGTATTGTCTACTCGCGCTCGGTGCGGATGGCGGGAAATCAGATGGACGAAGCCATCATGAATTATCTGAAACGGAAATATAATTTACTCATCGGCGAGCGCACGGGCGAACAGATCAAGATGGAAATTGGGTCCGCTCACCAACTCGACAAGCCGATGACGATGGAGATTAAGGGACGCAACCTGATCGAGGGCGTTCCAAAGACGATTACGGTGGATGATGGCGAGATCCGCGAGGCGTTGAGCGAGTGCGTATCGACGATCATGAATGCGATTCGCGTGGCCCTGGAGCGAACCCCGCCGGAGCTTTCTGCGGACATCAGCGACCGCGGCATCGTGCTGACTGGCGGCGGAGCGCTATTGAAGAATCTGGACAAGCGAATCCGGGAGGAAACCGGGCTCCCGGTTTCTATCGCCGACGATCCGTTGTGCAGCGTGGTCCTAGGCACGGGAAAAATGCTCAGCGACTTCAAACTGCTGCGGAAAATTTCAATCGAGTAGAAAAGCAGTGGTCGGTGGCCAGTGATCAGTGGTCAGCAAATTCTCCTTGCTCTTACTGGCCACTGATCACTGATCACTGGCCACCGACCACTGACTTATGGAATCTGTTCTTGGCCGCTACCGCAATCTGACCATCCTGGTGGGAGTGTTATTTCTGCAAGTGCTGGGGCTGGCAGTACAGGTCAAGCGCAGCGCGGACCCGCAGAACACTCGTCTGATCCGGATTTGGGCGGTGGATACCATCACCCCCTTCGAGCGCGTCCTCGTATGGGCACAGAACGGCAGCCGCAGCCTGTGGCATAACTATTTTTTTCTGCGGGGGGTGAGGGCGGAAAACCGTGAGCTCAAACAGCAAATCGAGCAGATGCGGCTGGAACAAGTCCGGTTGAGCGAAGACGCCGAACAGGCGCACCGGTTGCAGGCGTTGCTGGCGTTCAAAGAGCAGGTCATCGCAAAGACCGTCCCCGCGCAGGTGATTGGATCGAGTGGGAGTGATCTGTCACGGTCCATCTACATCGACAAAGGTTCGAACGACGGCATTGCGACCGATATGGCGGTGATTACGGCGGGCGGGATCGTGGGAAAAGTTCTGCGCGTATATCCTTCGACGTCGCTGGTCCTGATGATCAACGACCAGACCAGCGGCGTGGGTGCGATGCTGGAGCAGACTCGGTTGCAAGGCGTGCTGAGAGGAACTCCTGACGGAGAGGTAATCCTGGAGCGGGTGATGAGCGATGAGCAGGTAGCCCCGGGAGACGTCTTGCTGAGCAGCGGAGGCGACCAGATCTTTCCGAAGGGGCTGCCGGTGGGCACAGTGACCAAGGTGAGCCCGGGACATGAAATGTTTTTGAAGATCGAGGTGAAGCCCGCAGCCGACCTGAGCCGCCTGGAAGAAGTGTTGGTGGTTACCGAAAAGCAGGAACAGAATGCCGTGGTCGATACCGGAGCACGGGTGCGCGCCGCCGATATTTTGGCGCAGCGGTTGCCCTCGGTGCCGGACAAGCCCGCAGGCGATGCGAAAGCAGCTGGATCGGCAGCGTCGGGAACAACCGGTGAAAGTTCGGAGGCCGCTGCGAAGCTGCCAACTCCAGCAGCAGGCTCCGCCAAGCCCGACGGTGTCCAACACGAATCAACGCCGGTGATCGCCAAGGGACAGAGTGGTTCAACCGCTGACGGGTCCGCGGGCGCCGCTCCGAGCTCAAGTGGGAAACATAACGGCAGCAGCGTACCGCCAACGGCGAGCCAGATTCCAAAGAACGTTCCAAACAACGCTGCGAAGAAAACTCCTCCGCCGGCGGCTTCCGGCGGCCCTGTGCCGAGCGGGGGTTCAAAGGCGGTTGGATCGAGTACGGCGGTGTCAGCGTCGAAACCAACAGCGCCGCGGCCGAAATCTACAGCCTCCAAGCCTGATCCGCAACTGCCTGCCACGGCGGATGATCCCCACTAGCGTGCCCATCACTTACACATCCAGCGAACAGATTGAGGTTTACCGGTTCAACATTCCGGTTACGGTGGGTGTGCCGTTGCTGGCGCTGTTCTTGCAAGCGTACCTGCCGAGGCGGTTTCCGTTCTTTTCGATCTTTGATCTGCCGTTGCTGGTGACGATTTTTTTTGCCATGGCGCGGCGAAACCCAATTTCCGGATTATTCACCGGCGCAGCCATCGGCCTGGCGCAGGATATGCTGGGCGCCTATCCGATTGGAATTTACGGGATCGCCAAGACCGTGGTGGGTTACTTCGCGTCGTCACTGGGAGCGAAGCTCGACGTGGAAAACGCCGGCGCCCGGTTCCTGGTGACACTGGGCTTTTATCTGGTACATGCGGCCGTGTACTTCACGGTAGCTCGGGGCATGGTCAATATGACGCTGAACTGGAGTTGGAGCCGCGGACTTATCGCCGGGGTGGCAAATGCGTTTCTCGGCGTGGGACTGTACTTTTTCCTGGACAAGTTTAAGCAGAGAACGTGAAAGGCAGTTGCCAGTGGTCAGTTGCCAGTGGATGACTGCCGGCTATGACTTCCGTTACCCTCTCGCTTTTAAGCCAAAGCTTCCATACGCATTACAATGAGCTTGCGACTCCTACACATTCAATCTTGCGAGGCTGTGACTCGTTGCCAACCGGACAAAGCTTTCCCGAGTGCTTGACGGATGACTGGCAACTGGACACTGGCAACTGATGTTCGGACGTGACGAAAAAGTATCGGCAATCCGCCTGACGGCGGCGCAGTACCTGATCCTGGGCATCCTCCTGGTGCTGGCTTACGGATTGTGGCGGCTGCAGGTGATGCAGACCGACCTGTACGCCTCGCTTGCCGAAAAGAATCGCATCCGCAATGTGCCGATTCTTGCTCCCCGCGGGAAAATTCTGGACCGCGAAGGGCGCATCATCGTAGACAACTATCCGTCCTTTTCGGCGCTGCTGCTGCGCGATTCTGCGCGCGACCTGAATGTCGACGCGGATCTGATTGCGCAAGGGCTGCATCTGGATGTGGCCGAAGTGCGGGCGCGCATCCATCATTTTGCTTCCATGCCGCAGTACGAGCCCATCTTCCTGAAAGAAGACATCACGCAGGACGAGCAGGCCTTCATCGAGGCCCATCGCAACGAACTTCCTGAACTGGATACGATCCGGGCGGACCGGCGTCTTTACCCGCGCAACGGGTTCATGGCGCACCTGATTGGCTACGTGGGCGAAGTGACGGAAGACATGCTCAACCAGCCACAGTTCGAACTCTATAACCCGGGCGATGTGGTGGGAGTTTCCGGTGTGGAGCGGCAGTACAACAACGCTTTGATGGGAAAGAACGGAGCGCGGCAGGAACTGGTGAACAGTCATGGCCGCGAAGTTGGGCTGCTGGGGGAAACGGATGCGATTCCCGGAAAGCAGTTGAAGCTCACCGTCGATATTGATCTGCAGATTGCGGCCGAGGAAGCTCTGGAAGGAAAGAACGGAGCGATTGTCGCGATGGATCCGCATACCGGGGAAATCCTGGCGATGGTGAGCCGGCCTATTTTCGATCCCAATGATTTCGCGGTGCGCGTCTCGCGCACCGAATGGAACAAGCTGGTCACGGACCCCGACAAGCCGCTGCTCAATAAAGCCATTCAGGCGCAGCTTGCGCCGGGGTCAACCTTCAAGATCATCATGTCGGTGGCGGGATGGCAAGAAAACATTGCACAGGGCCTGCACGTGAACTGCACGGGCGGTGCGGAGTTTTACGGACGCCGGTTCGGATGCTGGGTGAAAAGTGGGCACGGCTCTGTCACCCTGGAGAAAGCGATCTACCAGTCTTGCGACGTTTTCTTCTATACGTTGGCGGAAAAGTTAGGCATCGACCGCATCGCCAAATACGCGACTGCTCTTGGCTTGGGACAGAGGACCGGCATTGACCTGCCCAACGAGGTGACGGGCGTAATGCCTTCGGAAGAATGGAAGATCCGGAACTTCAAACAGAAGTGGTTTGCTGGCGAGACGATTTCGGTCGGGATCGGGCAGGGAGCGGTGGCCATCACGCCGGTGCAGTTGATGCGCGCGATCTCTGCAATTTCGATGGGCGGGCGGATGGTCGTGCCTCACGTCGTCGATCCGCAAGGGCTGCCCAGCGGCTACGTGGAGACGAGTCACGTGACGGAAACGAAGACCGTTCCGATCGATCCCAACGGATGGACGTTCATCACCGATGCCATGTCGCGGGTCCTGCTGCCGGAAGGCACGGCTCCCTCGGCTCATATTCCGGGAATCGATATCGCAGGGAAGACAGGGTCGGCGCAGATTGTCTCGCTGGCTACCCGCGCGCGATTCAAGAATAGTGAAGCTCTCGCTCAGAATGGATGGTTCGTCGGATTCACCCCGCGGCGGAATCCCGACATCATTGTCTGCGTGCTGTTCGAAGGTGGAGAGCACGGAAAACTGGCGGCACGCTTGGCAACGCAGGTGCTCAAGGCCTATGTCGACAAGCAGAGGCGCTTGCCCAGCAAGCTGGCGGAGAAGCCGAAGAGCGATGGCAAAGTTGATATGGGCGCTCTGTGGACGGCGCCGGAGGGCGACAGGCTGGAGGGTGGACGGGGGACCCTGAATTTACCCAGGAAGCCTGCGGCATTGGCCGTTGCGGCGCCTGGGATGTATTAACGAGTTGGCCCCGGAAGGCTAAGAGCTGGAGCTGGAAGCCAGGAGCTAGAAGCTGCTTTTATGTCACGATACGTTTCATTTCGGGATTTCGACTGGCTGCTGCTGATCTTCGTGCTCATGATCTGCGGGCTCGGCGTGATGGAGATCCGCAGCGCCACCATGCACACCAAGTTTGCCGGATCGCACATCAAGCAGGTTTATTGGGTATTGGCCGGCGTGGGAATGATGTTTTTGATCAGCCTGGTGAATTACCAGGCGCTGCTCGACAGAATTCACTGGTTTTACATTGCTGCTATCGCATCCCTGATGGCGGTGATGATCTTCGGACAAAAATACCTGGGTGCGAAGCGCTGGATCAAGATGCCGGGCGGGAATCACTTCCAGCCGTCGGAATGGGTGAAGTTGATCCTTATCTTGGCCATGGCGAAGTTTTTTGCGGATTTGCGGCATCGCGATCTTTCCTGGTCGGATTTCCTGAAAGCCGGAGCTATCGTCGTTATCCCTATGCTGCTGGTGTTGAAACAGCCCGACCTGGGGACGGCTCTTACTTATATTCCTATCGCCATCATGGGGGTGTTCCTGGGTGGAATGCAGTGGAAGCAGGGATTGTTAGTGGCGGTGTTGGCGGGGAGCGCGCTGGGCGCTGTATTTTTCGTTCCCAGAGTCCACGTTCTCAAGACGTATCAAAAGCAACGGCTGACCAGTTTTCTGCAGCCGGAAGACGATCCGCAAGGGTCGGGGTACCAAGTTGAGCAATCCAAGATTGCGGTGGGGTCAGGTGGGCTGTGGGGCGGGAAAGGCTCGCAAACCCACGGTGCATTCCTTCCGGTTCCGCAAACGGATTTCATCTTCGCGGCATTTTCCGAGGAGCATGGATTCGTGGGCGCGTTGGGAGTTCTGCTGTTATACTTCATTGTGCTGATGCGTTTGACGCAGAACGCGCAAACGGCGCCCGACCGCGCTGGCACGTTCGTGGTGATGGGTGTGGTGGCTGTGCTTAGCTTCCATATCTTGGTCAATGTCGGCATGGTGGTCGGTTTTATGCCGGTCACTGGAATACCTCTGCCGCTGATGAGTTACGGTGGGTCTTCCGTTCTGTTCATGTTCCTGGCGCTGGGCATGGTTATGAATGTTCGTATGCGCCGGTTTGTGAATTAGCTGGGTGAGCCAGCTGAGGGACCATGAAGTCTGGAGTGGGGAGACGGCAGAGAGCAGTCGCTGCGCTGGTTAGGCGCAGCCTCAAAAAAATATCGATCGCCCTCGCGTAAAGGGGGCATTTTACCGGCCGGCCGAGCAGTAGAAGGCCGGGCAGGATTGAGCAATAAAGCTGCTGGCAGGGAAACGGCCCCCCGACCGGAAAACGGTCTGAGAGTGCGGTCACAAACCCGGCAGCCGAAGGCGAAAAGTGCAGAAGATACCCAAGCTTGTGCAGCGGATTCGGTCAGGGAGCAACCTCCCGGGCCCTAGCCGTCCCTTATCCGGGGCCAGCATCGCAGCGCTCAATCCTCCCGTTTCCTTCCTCGCTTCGCCCCGGTGAAACCCGTCCGACCTTCTTAAATGGGTCAGGGCGGGGCCGGAGTGTCCATGAATAAAGAGTTGTTTGTTTCTTCCACGCCGCACGAAACCAAGGTGGGGCTGGTGGAAGACGATCTGCTCGCGGAGATCTATCTCGAGCGCGAAAATGAATACACCTTGGCGGGATCCATCTACAAAGGGCGAGTGACCCGCGTTCTTCCCGGCATGCAATCGGCATTTGTCGATATTGGTCTGGAGCGCGATGCCTTCCTATACGTTTCCGACTTTATGGAGTTGGAAGAGCACGACGAGGATGTAACTGACGTAGTGCCTGCCGGTCGCGGAGTGCAGGATCTGCGCTCCCCGGCAGTTCGCTCTGAAGGCGAGCGCCTTGGCGAGTCCGTCGTGGAAGCGAGTGACACCATCGAAACGGCAACCAGGTTGGAGAGCCAAGCGACCGACAATTTTGCGGGCGCCGAAGAGCATGCGAACGTCGAACCATCGATCGCGGCCACCGAGTCGACGGAGACTTCTTCCGGCAAAGATTCCTCAGAGCGCGAACGCGGAAGCTGGCGCGGACGTCGACGCCGTCGTGGCGGACGTCGAGATGGACGTAGCGATGGCCGGGACCGGAATGCGGAGCCACGCCAAGCAAGCCCAGCGATCGAGAGTGCTCCACCGGTTGCCCCTTCCCGTCCTCAAGATTCGGGCAGAAGCCAGCAGTTTGGCCCTCCGGCGGGATACCAACCGATGCTGCTTCCGGGAGAGTCGATTTCAAAATACAGAGGCATGGCGCAAACACCGGCGGCGGCGCTATCGCGCACACGTGAGAATCCACCTTCGGAGCGAGTTGGTGAATCGCGGATTGAAGCGGGCGCGCCGCTCGCTGCCACTTTTCCTGACGATGAACCTATCTTTGCTGAGGCTGTCTCCGGTGCTGCTCCTGTCGGCCAGTCGCCGATTCAGCATCACGAGGAGGTGCAGCCGGTACACGAAAAACCGGTAGCGTCGACTGCAACCTCGGTGGACTGGAATCGTGATTTTCATCGCCGAGAAGCGGGGAGTCCGGCCAGCGCACCCGTGCTTGCGGAAGCGACAGTGCACGCAATCGCGGAGGAAGGCGAAAGATTTGCTCCCAAAATTTCAGAGGAAGCGGTATCCGCCGCTACTGAACAAGTTGTGGCTTTTGCGTCGCCGGGAACTCTGGAAGAGGAAACCATCGACGAAGAGGAAGCCGACACGGTCCGTTACGAGCAAACGTCCGACGAGGGCTATGAAGAGTTTGAAGAGGAGACGCGAGCCGCTGGCCAGCAAGGATCGGAGGCTGGGCCGCATGAGTTCTCCGACGTCCGCGAGACAGTGGAAGAGATCCACATAATGTCTTTAGCGGAGTCAGGTGCCGCGCCCGCCGAGGGCAGTGCGCCCGAGACCGAGGAAGACACTGAGGAACTGGAACTCGAAGAAGCACAGGCGAAGGCGGAAGCCCTGCTCGACGCGGAAGCGCGGGGAACTGGCGCGGTGGATGCGCGGGCGGAGGTCCGGGCTCCAGCGGCAACCGCAGGTTACACGCAGAGGGCGCCGCGTCCACGGCCCGGTTACGATCGCCGGGGCGGAGCACGCCGGCCCGGTGGGCGCCGCTTTCCACGGCGCGAAGCGCAGGAGGTTCCGAAGATCAGCGATCTGCTAAAAGAAGGTCAGGAAATCCTGGTGCAGATCGCCAAGGAGCCCATCGGCAAAAAAGGGGCTCGCATTACCAGCCATATCGCGCTGCCCGGACGCTTCCTGGTATACATGCCCACCGTGAACCATACGGGAGTTTCTCGCAAGATCGCCTCTGACGAGGAGCGCCAGCGGCTGAAGCGCATTGTGATGAGTGAGCGCGACAATGGCCATGGCGGTTTCATCGTGCGTACCGCCGCGCAGAGTGCGGGCGAAGAAGAACTGCGGGCTGACATTCGTTTCCTGAAAGGCCTGTGGAATGACATCAAGACACGCGCCGAGGCGTCCAAGCCACCGGCCCTCATCTATCACGATCTCAACGTTGTGGAGCGGGTTTTGCGCGATCAGGTTACAGCCGATTTCTCTGTGATCTGGGTGGACACCGAACCGGAGTACGAACGCATTCTCCGCTTCTTCAATCGCTTCCAGCCCGGGCTGGTCAAGCGGGTGAAGCTTTATACCAAGGAGACGCCGCTGTTCGAGCAGTTCGGCCTGACCGAGGAAATGAACAAGGCGCTCAAATCGAAGGTGTGGCTGAAGAGCGGCGGCTACATCGTGATCAACCAGACCGAGGCGCTGGTGGCGATCGATATCAACACCGGCAAGTATGTGGGCAAGACGTCGCGGTTGGAAGATACGATCGTCAAGACGAACGTGGACGCGATCAAGGAGATTGTGCGGCAAATTCGTCTGCGCGACCTGGGCGGTATCATCATCATCGACTTCATCGACATGGATGAGCGCCGCAACCGTCAGCGCGTGATGCAGGCCCTCGAAGAGGAACTTCGGCATGATCGGGCGCCCTCGAAGGTGCTGCAGTTCAACGATTTCGGATTAGTTGCCATCACGCGCAAACGGGTGAAGCAGTCGCTGGAACGCACCATTGGCGCGCCTTGTCCTTATTGCCAGTCGACCGGATATGTAAAGTCGCTGACCACGGTCGTGAACGAGATTTACGTGGAGATGCGCAAGATCGCGAAGCATCTGGAGCATGAAGATGTAATGCTGCGCGTGAATCCGGATGTAGCCAAGGAGTTGAAGGGAAATAATGCTCGTCTGCTGAACGAGATGGAAGAACTCACGAAGCGGACGATTATCGTGAAGAGCGATCCGGCGCTGCATCAGGAGCAGTTCGATATTAACTAGCTGTCGGTAATCAGCCGTCAGCTGATTTGCCCAGCGGGTAGTTGGAACGAACTCAAGGTTCGTGATTCAAGCTCGTCGGGACCGGCTCTAGCCTCCGGGATTCGCCAACGCCTTCACAGCGACGTCCGAGCGGGCACGCAGCTTCTGTACGGTTTCGTGGATAGCCTTTACTGATTCGGCGGTTTCGCCCTTCTCGGCCGTGTTAGCGACGGTGCCAGCATCTTCCGTGGCGCCGCTGGCGACGTCAAGCAAGACTACCAGCGCATCGGCATGCATCTTCCACAGCGAAGACATGCTTTGGCTACGCTTGAGTTCTTCCAGTTCGGTGTTGATCCTGGCCACGCAGGAAACCAGGCGGATCAGCGTACGAGCGATATCGGCGCGAAGGCTCTTCTCTTCGAGGAAGCCGGCATTGTAAGCGTCGGCCTCAGCCGCGGTCAGCGTCAGATTGAAGAATCGCATGGGCACGATCTGGCGATACTTGGGATCGGCCACGCGCACGAAGACGCGAATCGATTCTTCGACCCGGCGCAGTTTGCCTTCTTCCGCGGAGATTTGTTGCGCCGTGATCACGGGAGGCTGAAATGCCTGAGCGGGCACTGGTATCTTTATGGCGGCCACCCGCGCGCTTCTGGCGGCAGTGGCGGCTCCGGCGGATGCTTGGATGCCACGTCCGGCAGTGGGCGCGAGCAATGATTTGCGAATGGGCGGGCGCCGGTCGAGCTCCTTCTTCAGTTTCGATACGCGCCGAAATTTTTCCAGAGCGCTGCCATAGTCCGCTTTGAGCATTTCCTTCTGCTCGATCGCCGCGACGTGCTCAACGGTCACTTCCACTCCGTCGACTGTACTCAGAATGCTGCCGCCCATTTCATCGAGGGCTTGGGCGAATTGCTTGATTTCGGTAAGAGCCTTGGTGAAAAGTTCGTCAAAGCGTGCGCCAAATGCGGCGTTGTGTGCCGCCACTGTAGCCAGCACGCCGGGATGATAGAACGAACAATCCAGCCAGCGTTTCAACTCGCGCACGCGGGAAACAATTCCCGAGTCGATGAGCGAATTAAAATCGCGATAGCGAAGAATTTCTTCACGCAGCGGATCAAAGTTTCGCAGCAGTTGCACGTGCTCTTCTGGAAGAGAAGGCACATCCGTATCCGCCAGAATTTCGATGAGTGCAATTTCGAAGGGAGAAAGAGGCAGTGAGCCGTCCAAACCGTAGCCCTGCTGCTGCCACTGTCCATGGACGCGGGGATGACGGTAGAGAAAGGTTGAAATTAGGTCAGTCTTGTCGCGGTTGATATCGCTGGGCTCGCGGCGCCGCACAAAGTAACGCAGCAGCGCTTCGGCGACCTCCGAATCTGTGTCGGGGGTGAGCGCTTGCCGCAACATGGCGGGGCCGATGGCTATGTCGAGCACATGCAGCCAGCGATACATGCGAGAGAGAGTCTCCGGAAGGTCGCGCTCGGTGTGGCGCAGCGAAAGTTCGTCCAACCCGCTCGGAATGGGGATTTCGCTGCCGAGCAAGTCGCTTAAGAGCTTCTGATAAAAGCCCTGAACGGTTGCCAGGATGGCTAACTCAAATTTAAGATCCTCGGCCAAAAAAGAGCTCCGCGAGCAAAATTCTCCCCGTCAGTTGAAGGGTTTTTGGCTGCTGCTTTAGTAAAGATGAAAGTCACCTGTGTCGCAAGTTACCACCGGAGCGGCACTATTATGCGCGGCTCGCGCTCTCCGGAAGTCCATGGACTTCTGCGCGGGAAGGAAGTTGTTTCAAAAAACGACGGTCTTGTTTCCGTAAAGAAGGACCCGGTTTTCAAGGTGCCATCGAACCGCGCGGGATAGAACGACCTTTTCCAGGTCGCGGCCTTTGCGGATTAAATCTTCCACCGTATCGCGATGCGATACGCGGACAACGTCCTGTTCGATGATAGGACCGTCGTCCAGGATTTCGGTCACATAGTGGCTGGTTGCTCCGATCAGCTTGACGCCGCGTTCGAAGGCTTGATGGTAAGGGCGCGCACCGATGAACGCCGGCAGAAATGAGTGGTGAATGTTAATCATGCGCTGCGAATAGCGGTTGACGAAATCGTTGGAGAGAATCTGCATGTAGCGGGCGAGGACCATGAAATCGGCATGGTGGTCTTCGATGAGGGAATGGATCTGTTCTTCCGCCTGTCCCTTGTTCTCTTTTGCGACAGCGATGACGGTGTAAGGGATTTTGTAGAACTGGGCGATGGGTTGGTTGTCAGGGTGGTTGGAGATGATCAACGGGATGTCGCAGGCGAGTTCGCCGCTCTGGTGACGGTAGAGCAGATCGACCAGACAGTGGTCGTACTTCGAGACCAGAATGATCATGCGCCGTCGATGCGAGGACTGCGCCAGCCGCCAGTTCATCTGAAACCTCTCAGCGACGGGAGAAAAATGTTTGCCGAAATCGGTCAGATCGATATCGAAATCTTGGGGATCGAATTCAACGCGCATCAGGAAGAGTCCGGATTCCTCGTCGGCGTGTTCGTCGGCGTGCAGGATGTTGCCGTTATGGCGGTAGACGAAGTCGGCGATGGTGGCGACTTCGCCCTTCGCGTCGGGGCAACTGACTAGGAGGATGGCGGAATTCTTCATTGGATTCGTCCGACGGGCGTCCGTGGCGCAAGACGCTGCCAGCAACGTCCCTACTTCTTAAGCTGCTTCACAATCTCGCGCGCAGCGTTCGCTCCCGATCCTCCGGTGAAGCCAGCGCCCGGATGTGTGCCACTGCCGCAAAGATAAAGATTCTGAATCGGGGTTCGGTAGCGCGCCCAGTCCAACAACGGACGCATGGTGAAGAACTGATCGAGCGCTAGATCGCCGTGGAAGATCTGGCCGCCGGTCAATCCGTAGACGTCTTCCAGATCCTGCGGGGTGATGATCTGGTGCGTCAGGATCAGCTCCGGAAGATTGGGTGCGTATTGCGCGAGCGTCTGCACCACCGTTTGGCCGAGCGCCTTGCGCTGGCTCTCCCAATCGCCCTTGAGTTTGTAAGGCGCGTACTGCATGTAGATGGACATCACGTGCTTGCCTTCGGGTGCGAGCGTTGGATCGGTGAGGGATGGGATCGTGGCTTCCAGATAAGGTTGACGCGAGAAGTTGCCGTACTTCGATTCGTCGAAAGCGCGCTCGAGATAGTCGATCTCGGGTCCGATGTGAATTCGGCCTTTGATCGCGGCGCCGTCCCCGTTTTTCAACGCGGTGAAAGTTGGCAAACCGGAGAGCGCGAGGTTGACCTTGGCCACTGTGCCATTGCTGCGATAATGCTGCAACTTTTGCACCAGGTCTGGAGACAAATGAATTGGATCGGTCAGCTTGAGCAGGGTGCGTTTGGGGTCGGCGTTGGAGATGACGGCGTTCGCGCTGATCTCTTCCCCCGTTCCGAGCACCACGCCCGTGGCGGTGCCGTCCTTGACGCGAATCTCAATGACCTCGGCCGTGGTGTGGATCTCGACGCCTGCCGCTTTGGCGGCCGAGGCCATGGCTTGCGTGAGTGCACCCATTCCGCCAGTTGCGAAAAATGCCGAGCCTGCCGGATGGAAATCTCCGGCGGCGCGAATCAATAACTGCAGACTGCTACCTGCCGACCATGGTCCGAGAAATGTTCCGAAAATGCCGCGAGCTGCGATGACCGCGCGTAACAATTCGGTCTCGAAATATTCCGCCACCAGATCGGCGACGGCCATCGGTCCCCAGCGCAGCACGCGGTACATATCTCGCTTGCCGAGATTGCGGAGGGCACGGCCCGTCTTGAGCATGCCCCACAGATCGCCCCCGCTGGGGTGATCGATGTCAGGCGGCGTGGTGGCGAGGACCTCGGCGATTACTTTGCTGATCTTGCCCAGTGATTTTTCGAACTCGGGATATTGGGCTGCGTCTTTTTGCGAAAAGGTGGCGATCGCTTGCGCGGATTTGTTCTCCTCCTGATAGAGCGAAAGGGCGCGGCCGTCGGGCGCGAGCGCTGTGACGCAGGTTTCTGGAGTGATGAATCTCAAGCCATGTCGTTCCAGTTGCATGTCGCCGACGATGTCTGGAAGAATCGGGCCGGCGCTATGCGCAAGGGTAGAGCAACGGAAGCCGGGATGAAATTCATCGGTGATCGCGGAGCCACCGACCTGCGGTCGGCGCTCGAGGACAAGGGGCTTGAACCCCGCTCTGGCCAGATAAAACGCGGTGACCAGCCCATTGTGGCCGCCGCCAATGATGACGATGTCGCGCCGGGCGGAGTTGTTCTCAGGCATGGTTAGGCCGCTCCCTTGATGTCTTTGAGAATTTCGAGCGCCGCCAGCCGCCCCGGCGCGCCCATGATTCCGCCCCCGGGATGCGTGGCCGATCCGCACATATATAAATTCTGAATGGGCGTGCGGAAGCGCGCATAGCCCGGCGCGGGACGCAGGAAGAAAAGCTGCTCCAGCGAAAGCTCGCCCTGGAAGATGTTGCCCTCGCTCAGTCCCCACTCGCGTTCGAGATCGAGCGGCGTGATGACTTGCCGGTGCAGAATGATGTCTTTGATGTTGGGCGCGTATTCGGCAATGGTGTTGACGACGGTATCTCCGAACGCTTCTTTTTGATCGTCCCAGTTGAGCCCGGGACGCAGCTTGTAGGGCGCGTACTGCACGAAGCAGGAAAGCACGTGCTGGCCCGGCGGCGCAACTGACGGATCGGTGAGCGACGGGATGACCATGTCAATGTAGGGCTTGCGAGAAAAGTTTCCGTACTTCGCATCGTCGTAAGCACGCTCCATGTATTCGACCGAAGGCGAGATGGAAATTGCGCCGCGCAGGTGAGCGCCGGGCCCGGGCATGCACTTGAAGTTGGGAAGCGCATCCAGCGCCATGTTTACCTTGCCGGAGGAGCCACGATATTTGAACCGGTTGATGTCTTCGAGGAAGTCGGCGGGAAGATGCTCGGCTTCGATGAACTTATTGAACGTGAGCCGTGGATCGACGCTGGAAGAAATTTTTTCGCCATAGATTTCGTCGCCGTTGGCGAGGACGACTCCCTTGGCCTTGCCGTCTTTGACGATGATTTTAGCGATGGCGGCCTGGGTGCGGATCTCGACGCCGGCTTCGCGAGCGGCGTCGCCGATGGCGTTTGAGATCGCGCCGGTGCCGCCGCGCGCGAAGCCCCAGGCGCGGAATGCACCGTCGATTTCTCCCATGTAGTGGTGCAGCAGAACGTAGGCAGTGCCCGGTGAGCGCACCCCCAGGAATGTGCCGATGATGCCTGAGGCCGACATCGTTGCTTTGAGCACATCGGTCTCGAACCATTGATCCAGAAAATCGATGGCGCTCATGGTCATCAGCTGGACCTGGTTGTACTTGTCGTAGCTGGACATGCCCTGAAAGCGGCGTCCGATGAAGAGCAGCTTCATCAATTCGCGCGGGTTGAGGGTGTTCGGATCGGGCGGCACCATGCTGAGAATTGGTTTCACGAAGCGGCACATGGCTTGCATGGCTTTGCCGAATTCGTCGTAGGCTTCGGCGTCGACGCGGGAATGGCGGGCGATCTCACGATGAGTCTTGCCGTGGTCGTTCACGCGCCACAGGTAATCGCCGCTGGGCATGGGGGTGAAGGTGCCGTCGAGCGGGAGAATCTCCAGGCCGTGGCGCGGAAGGTCGAGGTCGCGAATGATTTCCGGCCGTAGCAGCGACACAACGTAAGAGCACACCGAAAACTTGAAGCCGGGAAAAACTTCTTCGGTGCAAGCAGCGCCGCCGAGGATGTGGCGGCGTTCGAGCACCAGGACTTTCTTTCCGGCGCGCGCCAGGTAGGCGGCGTTGACGAGCCCGTTGTGGCCGCCGCCGATCACGATTACGTCGTATGAATTGGCCATAAGCTCTTAGCCTTTAGCTGTTAGCTTGCTGGTTGAGAATGGGAACGAGGAATATTAGCGCAGTTTTCGGGCGCGCGTATCAGAGGCCGCTGGGAAGGACGCTCCAGCTGCGGAGGACACTCGATAATGCTGGCATGAAGGAGCGCATGGCTGAAGACGAAGGGTCATTCTATCGGGAACCGGAGGTTTTGTCTGCAAGGACTGCCAAGCGCGCTTGCGTCATCCCGAAGCCCCGCGTTTTCTCCAGCGGGGCTAGGGATCTCCCGCTGCACTGCCGCCGGCTTGTACACATTCTGCCAATCCTTCGCCCGGTCATCCAGCGCGGGTTCATCGATTCGATGAGTTTTATCTTCTCGCTGCGGCGTCAGCCTTTGATTTCCTTTTCGCGATTGATGGCGGCGTCAGGATGGAAGAAGCGTTCGTAGTAGACCAGACGGGTCAGGTGGTAACGGCTGGTGAATCCGGGTATGAGTTTGTTCTTGTGCTGCCCGACACGGCGCGGGAGATTGCCTGTGATGCCCGTGTAAGACGGCGGACTTTGGGCCGTTGGTCATGATGGCTACGAAGAATTGTTTGGCCGGTCGCATAGTTGTTTCTGACTGCGGCAGTTTGATATGTCTGTGACGGATGAACATAGAGTTCACTAAGGGGGATGACGCCGTCGGGAAGGGCCAGGGCGTTCAGAAAGTGTGCTGACTTCCGGTCAGCGGCACGATGGCATTGCTCTTCCCGAGCAGCACTGCATATAATCCGCTTCGAGCTAAATTCTGTTTGAGGTCACTCCCTTGCCCATTGGAACCGCATTTCACGAGAGAACATTTCCACTTTGCCAGAGCCTGAACTACCGCGAGTGGTCTGGATATTACACGGTCAGCGTGTATGAGGTGCATCACGAGCATGAGTACAACGCCATCCGGAATGCGGCCGCGCTGATCGATATTTCTCCGCTCTACAAGTATTTGATCACGGGCAAAGATGCGACGCGGTTAGTGAACCGTGTGATCACGCGCGACATCAACAAAGTGAAAGTGGGGCAGGTGATTTACTGCTGCTGGTGCGATGAAGAGGGCAAGGTCATCGACGATGGAACGATTTCGCGGCTGCAGGAAAATGTTTATCGCTGGACGGCGGCCGATCCCAGCCTGCGCTGGTTCCGGCAGAACGGCCTGAACATGGACGTGCAGGTCGAAGACATTTCCGAGAAGGTTGGGGCGCTGGCGTTGCAGGGGCCGACTTCGGCGAAGCTGCTGAAATCCGTGGCGGATGCCGACATTGCGAATCTGAAATACTTTCGTGTGACGCAGGGCAAGATTGCGGGGGTGCCGGTGGACATTTCTCGGACCGGGTACACGGGCGATCTGGGATATGAAATCTGGGTGCCACTAAAAGAAGCAAACCATGCGGTGAAGGTGTGGGATGCGCTGGCGGAAAAGGGTAAGCAGTTCGATTTGCACGCGGCAGGGATGTTGGCGCTCGATGTGGCGCGCGTGGAAGCTGGGTTGCTGCTGATCGAAGTGGATTACAGCAGTTCGAAGAAGGCGCTGATTGCGTCGCAGAAGTACTCTCCGTATGAGCTGGGCTTCGCCAAGATGGTGCATCTCGGGAAGGAGAATTTTATTGGCAAGCGGGCGCTGGAGCGCGATGCGAAGGATGGCGTACCGCGGCAACTGGTCGGCGTCGAGGTCGATTGGACGGATGTGGAAGCGCTGTATGAACGCTATGGGCTGACCCCGGCTGCACCGAGCCAGGCTTCGCGAGTCGCGGTGCCCTTGTATGCGGGAGATAAACACATCGGTAAAGCGACGACCACCAGTTGGTCACCGATCTTGAAAAAAATGATCGCGCTGGCCAGCGTGGAGACCGTGCACTCGAAGCTGGGGACGCAGTTGCAGATGGAGATTACGATTGAAGCCATCCGGTTGAAAACGAATGTAAAAGTGACCGCGCTGCCGTTCTTTCATCCTCCAAGGAAGACGGCGACGCCGGTATAGGGGTTCCTGTAGCGGACAGCCGAGGGCGGCTGTCCCCACGTGGTTTCTCTCGGCTGTTCACGAATACAGCAAAAACAGTAGGTTCAGCCAGCTGCAGTAGGCGTACACTTCCTCCGGCGGGCGGCTGGGTACCAACCGCTGTCCCTAAAAACTTTCGGGTAGGGGGAAGCGATGAAACGGAAGTTTGTGGTTGCCGTGATTACTCTTCTAACGCTGGCAAATTTGGGCGTTGCGCAGGACCGCGACCAGCCCTCGGCGAGGTCTCAAGATCGCATCATCCGGGAGGTTCGCCATGAACTTCTCATGCTCCCGTACTTTAGTGTGTTCGATTACATCGCCTTCAAAGTGGACGGCGGCACCATCACTCTGCTCGGCCAGGTGGTTCGACCCTCGCTCAAATCGGATGCCGAAAACGCGATAAAGCACATCGAAGGCGTGGAGAAGGTGGACAATCAGATTGAAATTCTTCCCCCGTCTCCCATGGACGACGGTTTGCGCATGCAATTGTACCGCACGATCTATGGCTATCCGGCGCTGGAAAAATATGCGATGGGCGTGCAGAAGCCGATTCGTATCATCGTGAAGATGGGGCGTGTGGCCCTGGAAGGCGTAGTGGATAACGAAACCGACAAGAATCTTGCGGGCGTTCGCGCCAACACTGTTCCGGGAGTTTTCTCAGTGACGAACAATCTGCAAGTAAGTCCGCCGAAGTAAAGCATGCCAAATCATGAAGCCTCCTGTTTGAAAATGACGCCCATCATTCTGGGGGTAAGTTGTTTGAAGGCCTCTCAGCATGGAAGCGGGTTTTCAGTGTGCGGGATGCGGCGAGTGGAATGTCACGACGGTCGACGAATCCGAGGGCGGCCGTCAAAGCTACGTCGAGGATTGTCAGGTTTGCTGCAAACCCAACGTGTTGCGCGTAGAGTACGACATCTCCGCGCAGGCGTACTTCATCACCGCCGATCTGGAGTGAGGTGGCCCCGCTCACGGTATTCGACGTTGGCGGCGCCATTTCTGCGACTGAGTGCTGTTCGCGCTATAGTTAGCGTGCAGATCCAGGAAGGAGCAGCGATGGTAGCCAGCTACACCGGCAGTGGACGGATGGTCGCGCACAACATGGTCACGACGCAGTTCGAACTGGACGGCTTCCGCGTCACGCGGACGCTGGGCGTGGTACGCGGCATCGTCGTGCGCTCGCGATCGATCTTCGGCACCATTGGCGCGGGGTTGCAGACGCTGATTGGAGGAAACATCACGTTGCTCACGAACTTATGCGAGAAGACGCGCGCCGAAGCTTTCGACCTCATGCTGATCCATGCCGCGGAGTTGGGCGGAAATGCCGTGGTCGGGGCTCGTTACGACGCGACGGAGGTGATGCAGGGCGTCACCGAAGTGCTGGCCTACGGCACGGCGGTGTTCGTCGAGCCGGTGAAGTGAGATTTCCGATTTGCCGTTTTCTCATTGCCATTGGGCTGCCCGCTACGTCAGGTATTCCAAAGAAATTGGCGATCGGAAACCGGCAATTGAAAATCGCCGGGCGGGTTCTCCGGCTCATCAGTTTTTAGTCTTTGTACAGCCAACCGGCGACCAGTGCGGTCAGGATGGCCCCCAGCCACATATCGATCATCCAGCCAAGAGGAAGCGAGCGGTGGACCGCGGACCAGGTGGCCTGCGCGAAGTTTCCGGGAAAGCCCGCGAAGAAGCCCGCCAGAAAGCCGATCTTGAGCGCCGTGCCGGGACCTGCCCCCAGGCCAGGACGCGCCCACGCGTAGAGGTGCGCGACCGCTATTGCGAGAATAAATAGAAGCGCGATCCACTCGCCTACAAAGAACGGATAGCGGGGCGTTTTCAACAACAAGCCAGCATTCTGCGCTGCCAGGTAGCGGGCATCGCCGATGGCGTAACGGTTCACAAAAAAACTCCAAAGGTTCCAGACGACGCCACCCGCTAAACCGCTCAGCCAGATCCTGCTCCGGTTCATGCTCATAACGGCCTCCGTGAATCCTTTAAGTAATCGGAGAAGTGTACCACCCGTGGGCATGCGGCCTGCGATCAATCTGGAGCGCCGTAGCACTCTTTTTCAAGTGACCTTGCTAGGGTATAGTCGTCGGACTATGAGAATCTCATGCATCTTTCTTCTCACTCTGGTTTGCGGCAGCACGGTTTGCCAAGCGGTGTCCTACAAATACCAGCGCCTCGGCAGCGAACTGGATGCCCAGACCCGTACCGAGCCCGGAATTGCGATGATGGGCGGCAGCAGCGACCTGGATGAGGCGTTTCGCTGGCTGTGCGGCAAAGGCAATGGCGGAGACTTTTTGATCCTGCGGGCGCATGGAAAATATGATTACAACTCTTACGTGAACAAGTTGTGTCAAATGAACTCCGTGGCAACGCTGATCATTCCCAGTCGCAAGGCGGCGTCGGAGCCGAAAGTAGCGCAGATCATCAGGCACGCAACGGTCATTTTCATTGCTGGCGGTGACCAGGCACGCTACGCCAAATTTTGGAAGGGAACTCCGGTGCAGGATGCCATCAACGCCCACGTGACCACGGACAAGCCCATCGGAGGGACCAGCGCGGGGCTGGCGGTGCTGGGGCAGTTCGTGTATGGCTGCCTGGAGGACAAACCGGACGACGCTGATCTCACGTCGCGCGAGGTCTTGGACGATCCTTACGCGAAACGTGTGACGCTGGTGCGCGATTTCTTGAAGGTGCCCGGCCTCGACAACATACTCACGGACAGTCATTTCGCCAAGCGCGACCGCATGGGCCGGAGCCTGGGATTTCTGGCGAGGATTGTGGCGGATGGCTGGTCCCAGACACCCCGGGGAATCGCTATCGATGAAAAATCTGCTTTGCTCATGGAAGTGAATGGGCGAGCCAAAGTGGTGGGCACAGGATCAGGAGTTTATTTCCTGCAGGTAACCCAAGCTCCGGAAGTGTGCAAACCTGGTCAGCCCCTGACTTTGCGGGACGTGGCCGCCTATCGCGCGCCCACCGGAGCCACATTCGATGTGCGAGCATGGAGTGGTAAAGGTGGCGAAGCCTATTCCATTTCGGTGGAGTCAGGGCAAATTCACACCAGCCGCGCGGCCAATGCGGTGTACTGAAGAATCGTCGTCCCAGCGCCAACGCCGCGTCGAGGCGCCGGTGGACGGCGCATCAGGCCCGGCAGATTTTCCGGCTCCGCGAAGTACGCGAAGACACGCGGTATAGGAACCGGAACCCAATCAGCGAACTCAAGATGGTAGAGCATGGTTGGGAGTCCTACCGGCGCAGCGCTGCCGGGCAATGAGATTATCGAAAGAAGTGATGCCAAGTTTACGACGAAGAAGGCCGAGATCGGCGATTTTCCACAGCGAAACGCCCGGCGGTCGCGCAGTGCAAGAAAAATCTAAGCGAATGAATAGCGAAGGAATCCAGAGCATAAACGCAACATCTTGTGGTCACATTTCTGGTTAACCACAAGTCCTCGTATTTTGCGGCAACCCGTCAAATACCAGCATGCAACCCTCAAGTTTCCTCTTGACAATCAACAACTTACAGCTAAGATGTGGTACAAAGTGGTACGGAGTGGTCAAACAGATTAGATCTGTGGAACGGGAAGCTGCGAAAGAGGAGCCGGTGGGAATCCGACCCGACAGCATAGCCAATAACCCGAACCACCTGAGTTTGACCACGATTTGTGCCGTTTTAACCTCCCCGATTGCAGTTGCGTTAAGGGATGCGCGCCAAACGTACGATTTAGCAATCGCGCTAAAAACGCGAGATTGGTCGCGCGGCACGCCCAGATCTTTTGTCGCCAAACGACGGCGCCTCAGGATGACAGAGCAAGAATATGTTTCGCGGCAATCACCCAACTCGCGTCGACGAAAAGGGACGGTTAAAGGTCCCGGCGGAGTTCAAGCGGGTGATCGACGAGAAGTACGGACAGCAATATTACATCACAAGTCTCGATGGGAAGGTTGCTCAAGTGTATCCCTTCGAGGAATGGGAGCGGATCGAGCAGAAGTTGGCCGGGCTCTCCACTTTCAATCCTACGAAGAAGAAGTTTCTGGACCGCGTGAACTATTACGGGCAGGTAGTGGAAATGGACGGGCAGGGGCGGTTGTTGATCCCGCAACTGTTGCGCGAGGCGGCGCAAATCAAAGGCGAGGTTGCGGTTACCGGCAATCTGACGCACTTGATCGTGCGCAACCTGGAGTCGTACCGCAAGCAGGTCGAGGAAGACAAGTTCACGCCTGACGATGAGAAGACGCTCGACGAATTGGGCATCTAGTGGGCGAGGGTTCAGACATCCCTCAGGGGGTTGGGCATGGTGGTGGAAGGGAAGCGAGCCATGTTCCGGTTCTTTTAAAAGAAGCGATCGACTTTTTAAACGTGCGGCGTGGCGGGACTTATATCGACGCCACGGTGGGCCTGGGCGGACACAGTTACGAAATCGCAAAACTCCTCGGCGCACCGGGACATTTGATTGGGCTCGATAAGGATCCCGCGGCGCTAGGAATCGCGCAAGCAAAGCTGACCGGGTACGATTTTCCCAGGGTCACGCTGTTGCAATGCTCGTTCGCCGAAGTCGGAGAGCGGTTCAGCAAGAACTTTGCTGACGGTATCTTGGCCGACATCGGCGTCAGCAGTTTGCAACTGCAAGACACGGCGCGCGGATTCAGTTTTCAGGCGGAGGGACCACTCGACATGCGGATGGACCCGCGGTCGGAGCGTACCGCCGAACAAGTGGTAAACCACCTCGACGAGCGCGAGCTTGCCGATGTGATTTACGAATTCGGAGAGGAAAGGAGGTCGCGGAGAATC